>MDTC01079324.1_pt1 | contig 121392 bp, 128 predicted proteins | sample 811181 | NCBI WGS metagenome assembly MDTC01 (sample SAMN05326644, study PRJNA326480) | marine metagenome | isolation source: seawater | place: Pacific Ocean: North | collected 2011
AATTTTATTATTGGACCTTTACCAGCTTCTCCTGCTTTTATAGTCAATGCTTTTCTATATCTAGCTATATTATCTTGTTTCATTTTTTTAGCGTCCATCATTGCCGTTGCACCTGCTTTTGCAGCTGCTCGATCTGCGATTTTCTGTTTTGCACCTCTAGCTGCTTCATCTGGATCTAAATGGTATACCTGTGCACCATCAATTTTCATTATATCTTTAATAGAAGCAAATCCACGTTTATCTAATCCGATAAATGCTCTGCCTGATCCTGCTCCTGTTCTGATGCCTCTACCTATCCATACTCTTTTACCTTTAATTGTAACCGCTAATAGTTGACCTGCTCCTATACGAGTTCTCCAGTCATATCTAGAGGAAGCTGGTATTTCTGTATCTTTTGAAGCTATTACTATATCAATACCTTTGTTATCTATTCGCGTGTCAGGACCCTTTACCATATCATCAGTAAGTTGATCCCATTGAACTCCATATTGTCTAGCCATATCATCTAAAAATGATTTGTCTTTACCCCATTTACCTACCTTTCCAAATAATGATGCTATTTTTCTAGATGCAAATTTTTCATTAAGAATTAATTTAGATTCCTTAATAATTGATGTTAATTCTTCCTTGATAATTTTTCTAATAATTTTTTTCATAATTTCCTAACCCTTAAATATTTGTTTTTTACCGCCATTATATACGTATGCATGGCCTTCAGTTATAAGTGCATCATTAATACATATTTGTTTACCATCCTTATCCATAATAAATAGTTCTCCAAGGACTCTACCATATTTACCTAGACCATAAGATTTTAATCTAAAGTATCCTGGTTTATCACTTACTTCCTCTATTAATTGTTTATTTCTTGCTTTAGCAGCTAGACCTAATTTTTTTTCTTCAAGGTCTCTTGTTCGGCTTTCCCATGCATCAAGACCTTTATATCTGATTCTTTTTTTGACCCAAATATCAAACCCTACGTCAATCATTGCATCAACCGTATCACCATCAACTACTCTATCTAACTTTGCTCTGTAAATATACTTTTCCATTATTTCCCTAAAACTATTCTTCTATTATATATTACGTTATTATATTCAATGTATAAATTATATACTCCTGGTTTATAATTTGCAATATCAATTGGCTCTTTAACATCCTTAATAAACATTATATTATTACCTAACATATCAGTAATACCAACATCAAATGAGCCTTTTGCCTCTATTATAAATAGGCCTTTTGTAGGATTAGGATATATTTTTATGCTATTTCTATCAATTAGATCTGTAGTAGATAAGGGATCTCCAAATGCACAATTATTATATTGTGATTGACAAAAGTTATCCCATTGATTGTTTAAGCAATAAGGATCTACCTCATATACTACCCATGCATAACAGGTATCATTTAACCAATACGGATTTCCAGCTCCTGTTACTGTATTTAGGTCATAGTATAAACAGCTACCATCATCAGTATTGGCTAGTGGATCATAATTGTTAACTATTACAGTATTAAATCCTGGAATATAGTTTGGATAAGTATTATATAAATAACCTTGAAAGTCATAATCATCTGTACATCCGTAAACTGTTGCAATACAAGTTCCATTATCTACATTTGCTAAAGGATCATAATTAAATGCTGTTGAATCAGTACAACCAAATATCTGAGCTATACAAGGATCTGATACATCTGTTGATGATACCTGATTTGTATTACAGGGTGCGCAATAATTAAGAGCTGGTAATCCATCTCCATTAAAATCATTACCTTGACCATCATCCATACATCCATATATAAATGGTACACAAACATTAGCTGGTTGTGTATTTGCTAATGGATTATAATTAAACATTGTAGTATCCATGCATCCATAAACAAAAGGTATGCAAGATCCATTGTCTACATTTGCTAGTGGATTGTAATTAAACATTGTAATATCCATACATCCAAACACTTTTGTTATACATGTTCCATTTTCTGTATTTGCTAATGGATTATAATTAAGTGCTGGCAATCCATCTCCATCATAATCAATAACAATTCCATCATCCATACATCCTAATACTACTCCTATACAACTACCATCATCAATATTTGCTAGAGAATTATAATTGAATGATATTGGATTCATACATCCATATACCGCTAGATCTGTACAGCTTCCATTATCGTAGTCTGCAGTAAATCCTTGAGTCCAGAATTGAAGATACAATGGATCAGTACAACCTGGATTATAATAACATGAGCCATCTAATGTATTTGCTAGAGGGTTATAATTAGCTGCAGTTGCATCTGTACATCCATATATAAATGGAATACATGTCCCATTATCAGTATTAGCTGCTGGATTATAATTCCACATTGTAGAATCCATACAACCATATATAAATGGTATACAACTACCATCGGCTAAATTAGCTTGTGGGTTATAGTTAAATTGTGTAGCATCCATACATCCATATATAACGGAATCAATACACGAGCCATCATCATAATCAGCTGTAAATCCTTGATTCCAAAATTGTATAAAATTAGGATCAGTGCATCCAGGAGCATAATAACAAGAACCATCTGTTGTATTTGCAAGTGGATTAAAATTAGCAGCTGTCATATCCATACACCCATATACAAAAGGAATGCAGGTTCCATTATCCGTATTGGCTAGTGGATTATAGTTAAACATAGTAGTATCCATACAACCATAAATATATGGAACACAGGACCCATTATCAATATTCGCATTAGCATTATAGTTGAACATTGTATTATCCATACAACCATATAATACAGAATCAACACAACTACCATCATCAAAATCCGCTACAAAACCTTGCGTATAAAATTGTAGGAAATTTGCATCAGTACAACCTGGATTATAGTAACAACTATTATCATTCGTATTTGCTAATTGATCCCAATTTGCCGCAAGAGGATCAGTACAGCCGTATATAAATGGAACACATGTTCCGTTATCAGTATTGGCTAATGGATTATAATTCCACATTGTAGAATCTGTACATCCATAGATATATGATACACAGCTGTTATCATTAGTATTAGCGTTAGGGTCATAATTTAACGCAGTAGGATCGGTACAACCATATATAAATGGTATACAGGTACCATTATCTGTATTGGCTAGAGGGTCATAATTAAATGCTGTTGTATCTGTGCAACCATAAATAAAAGGTTCACAACTTCCATTATCTGTATTGGCTAATATATCATAATTCCACATAGTAGGATCAGTACAACCATATATAAATGGTATACATGAACTATCACTAGTATTTGCAAATACATCATAATTCCACATCAATGGATCTATACATCCATAAATAAATGGAATACAACTTCCGTCATTAGTGTTTGCTAATGAATCATAATTATACATTGTAGAATCGGTACAGCCGTAAATATAAGGTATGCATGAACCATCATCTGTATTTGCTAATATATTATAATTTAATGCCGTTGAGTCTGTACATCCTAATTGTTCTGCTATACAACTTCCATCGTCTGTATTTGCTAAGGCATTATAATTTATAGCAGTTGAATCTGTACATCCATATAGGAAAGGTATGCATGTTCCATCATTTGTATTTGCTAATGGATCATAATTTAACATTGTAGAATCTGTACATCCATAAACATAAGGTAGGCATGAACCATTATCAGTATTGGCGGTTATATCGTAGTTCCACATTGTAGAGTCCATACAACCATATATTACTGGAATACATGAATAATCTTCTGTATTACAAAAAGAACAATAATTAAATGCTGCTGGATCCAAACATCCAAATACTTTTGTTATACATGGATCTGTTGTATCAACTACAGAGGTCCATTGAACTGTAGCATATTGATCGAAATTAAACATAGTTGAATCAGTACAACCAAATATTGCATATGTACTACAAGATCCATCATTAAAGTCTGCAACGTATCCTTGTGTATGATATTCTAGATAAGCTGGATCAGTACATCCAGGATTAAAATAACAAGATGTATCTGATGTATTTGCTAATGGGTTATAATTTACTGCTAATGGATTAGTACATCCGAATACTCTCGGTATGCAAACATTACCACAAAGAGCGGTTCCAGTATAATAATGTTGATATAGGTTATATTCTAAAATTGGATCAGTATAAGGATTAGTTCCACCTGTTGCAATAACAGTTCCTATAGGATTTATTATTGCAAACATACATTGTTCCGATGTGGTTTGGGAGTTACCAAATGAGTAGAAAAATACTTTTACTTCGTGTGCTGTATTCAAAGGTATAGCAGTAGTAAATGTTGAACCGGTATCAACAGTGAAAGGACCCCAATGATTATTACCTTGAGTTACTACTAAAAATGATCCTGCCCATCCATTACCTGCCCAATCAGTTAAAACCAAAGTATTAAGACAACCAGGATTTAACTGCATGCTAGTTACAGTTGGATCATAATTAAATGCTGCTGGATCTGTACAACCATAAGTGTGAGGTGTTATACAGAATGTGGTGTCCATCTGATTAGCAAGAGGATTATATTCTACAAAATTAGGATTAGTACATCCTACAATTAAATTTGTTATACAGCTATTTACGGTTCCGGTATCAGAATAATTATATCCAAAATCTCCTCCTCCCATCGAAATAGTATCACAGTCAGTATATACTATCCATTCTCCATCTATACCACCAAATTGAGCTCCACCCAATCCATCACCGTATGAATCATTTATTTGAAACTCAATAGGCATTCCATTATCTATACAGATTTCTTGTGTTACTATTGCTCCTGTAGGAAATCCTGAATATGTTCCTTGTGTAACTTGAGTATGTATTCCAACGGAGTCAAATAATATCCATCCTGTTTCATTAGCATATTGATCTAACATTATTTCGATTGTTAGTTTTGTTTTTCCTGGAGAACATACAATGCCTCCTCCACCTACACATGTTCCATCATCTTGAGTTGCTGCTGGATTATAGTTAGTTGATGTTGAATCCATACAACCTGTAATAAATAAACAGCTACCATCATCTAATCCTGCTGTATCAACATAATTTATTGCTAGTGAATCGGTACAACCTTCGATGTATTCACAAGGTGAAATATACCAATAATCCCCTACTGTAACAGGAGCATATAATCCACCACTAGGATCAAAAGTCCAGATATTTCCATCAGCTTGTGATTGATTTCTTACTACATAAACTAGAATAGCGGGACTATTGCAATTTTGTGGCCAGTCAATACCATCAACAAAATACTCGTTACCATCTAACCATATTTTATTTCCTACATCCCATGCTGTTATATTACCAATCCAATCCATAAAGGATATACCAAAGTAGTTTGCAGTCCATTGTTGAGTGTTACAAGTTCCACCTGCAGCTACATATCCACTTACAAAACCTTGAGTAGCAGTTGAATCATAATTGTAAGCTATAGGATCTTGACAACCGAATATATAAATACAAAGTCCATTGTCTTGAGTAGCAAGTGAGGCATAATTTTCTGCAATAGTGTCCATACAACCATAGAGGTATGTACAGCTTCCATCATTACCAGTAGCCAAAGAATCATAATTTTCTGCAATACTATCCGTACAACCCCAGATTGGAGGGTTACCTATTTCTACATCATCTATAGCAATATCACTAGTCCAACTAATTCCTGTTTCTGCTTCGAATGATACTAAAAAATTACCCACTAAACCTAAACTGTCGAGTGGGTATGCTTTGAAAAGCCAAAAATCTCCTTGATCACCCACGATTGAATCTAAATGAAACCATCCATTATCATCGTGAATAAAAATATCTAGACGACCCATGTCGTCTCCATACATATGATACCAGAATTTTAATGCTTGACCTGGTGTTCCTGATATATCGAATGAATCGGTTTGGCATACAAATAATTTTTCTGGATGATTAGGAACAGATGATTCTACATACCAGTAATTACCACCACCTGTCATATCATCCGAAGGGCCTGTATTTACCGACCAAGTAGGACCTGAATTTAATATCCAATCACCATCATCGTCTTGTATGTTTTCTAAATCTCCACCGGTATCAAAATTTTCTATCCATGGAAATGAGGTTATTTGTGTATGACCTAATAAAGGTATCAGTAGTAGTAGTAGTATTAATTTTTTCATTTTTATAAATTCCCTTTAAGTGATATTATGAAATTTCTTCCTGGTGCAGAAATACCAGATGCGAAAGTTCTGTAGTGTTGATCTAGAATATTTTCAATTCCAAATTGTATTTTAAGGTTATCATTAACCTTGTATTGAGCCGAAGTATTTAGCGTCCACCAAGAAGGGTAACCTTCATCGGTTCCTAAATCGTCATTATCGACACCGCTAGAATTCATTTCTTCTATATACTTCCATGCAGTGTATATTCCCCAAATTTTATATTCTAGCTTGCCTGTCTTAATCTTAAATAATGATTTTCCAAATGCAGGAGGTATGTGACCTAGTGGTTCATTATTAGATACATCCCATCCTTTTTGCCAAGTAAATGATTCCTCATAGAATAACAAATCTTTGTATAATCTTGATTTTACACCAAATGACCATCCATAAATATATGCCTCAGGTGAGTTCATTAATGTCTGAACATTTACATCTTCATACTCATGTATTTGAGAATATCCTAAATCTTGTTTTACAATTGCATCCTTCAGGTGTGTATAAAATACGTTACCTGTACTTTGCATTCTTGGCTTTTTCCAGGTAATACTCATTTCACCATTATATGCATACTCTGGAGTTAGATCCGGATTAGGTATAACCATATTACCTTTCTTAACAAATACCTTCCCATAATCATCTATATTTGGATTTCTAAATCCTGATGAAGCTACCCAATCAAATTTCCATTTTTCCGATGGTTTATAAATTAAATTAAGATTACCTGTAAGAGCCCCATTATTAAATTCAATCTCATCCGTTACAAATACAGGATCAGTATCTCTAAACACCATATCACCTATAACTCTTGAATACCTTAATCCAGCATTCCAAACAAAAAATCTATTTACCTCTTTTTTATATGAACTATATAATGCTGCAGTTGATAAATTACTACCACCAGATGGATATCTTGCTTGAGTGCCTTCAGTTGCTGTTGATAATACATTATTATGGGTTAATTCTATTCCATAAACTAATTTATCTAATGAGAAGTCCCAATTAAAACTAAATACATCTACATCTATATATGTGTTATTATATTCCTCTGATTGATATTTTCTAGTAATCCTATCCTCTTCTATAAATTGATATGCTAATGTAATATTATGACTATTAAAGAATTTATTTGTGGTATATGTGTTTATATCTAAAGAAGACATAAATCTTGTTTGAGGTCCATAAGACCATTCACTCCATTTTAATGTTCCATCCTTATATTCCTGAAGGTTATCATATCTTGGTATATTTGTTGTAGTAGAGAATTGATTGTTAAATCTTACAAAAACATTTTCTGATGTTCTCCATGCCATGTTGTTTAATATATCTATTTGTCTATATCCTGTGCCGATTTGTATATAAGGATTTTCATTTGATACCATCTGATCATTTTCATCCATATAATAGTTTACTAATCCCCAATCACTATATCCATGAGGTCTCCATTGACCCATTTTAAGATCTCCAAATTCCTTAGCTGTTATAGAAAGAAAATTAGCAAAATTATCACCACCAATATTATTACTTACATGAAAGGAGTATTCATTGGCTGCAGATCCATATCTAACTTCCGCATTTGTTTTATAGTATGTTTTATCATTTTTACTAAATACTGGCTTTTTAGTATAAAAATGAACTACTCCTCCTAATGCATCACTACCATAAATTGTTGATGATGGACCAAAAACCACTTCAACTATTTCTAATGCATTTGGATCTACTGTTAAAGCATTTTGTAAATGACCTGAACGATAAATTGCATTATTCATTCGGACTCCATCTACTACCAACAATACTCTATTAGCTTCAAATCCTCTAATGATAGGTGAACCTCCGCCTAATTGAGATTTTTGTATAACTACACCTTGATTTGCAGTAAGAAGATCAGCTGTTGTAGATGCATTTGCATTTTGAATTTGTTTTACATCCAGGGATTGTATTTGGTAGGCTACATTTTCTCGAAGCTCTCTTGCCTTACTAGCTGATATAACGACATCTTCTAAATATTTTGATGATTGAGCTAATAAGATTACATAATCCTTCTTAGCCATTTCCTCTTTACTAATGTGCCGGGATTCATAACCAATAAAAGATATTGTAATTAATATAACATCCGACTTAAATATAGAAAGATCTGCTTGACCATTTATATCTGTAGTAGTTCCTTTGCGTATAGAGTCTTTGAATGTCGTATTATTTCCAGGACTTATAAGTAATTGTTTAGATACAATATTAGCAAAAGGAATAGGTTCTAATGTTTGCTGATCCTTTAGCGTTAAGGTTTGTGCGTTAATTGTTTGAGTCATTAGGAGTAATATTAAAAATACTATATAACCTAATAACAATTTGGAAGATGACCATTTTGTTGTTTTCATTTCACTACTCCTTATGGTTTTTGCTAAACCAATAATCTATAACCTTACCGAATGCTGTAAGAAATGCTCCAATAATAATAAAAAGAAGATCTCTTGTTGTTCCAGTAATGTTTTCAAATACTATCAATTTCAATATGTACCAAAAGATAGCAAAAATTGCGGCTGATAATATAAGCCTTGTTAATATATCCCAAATAGCATTCATTACAGCTTATATTTAATACCAAATGTTGTTTTATAATCCTGCACACCATAATAATTTGATATTTCTCCTGATATTGCAAAACTAAATTTCTTACCTAATTTTATTCCAGCCTCTAAACCGCCATCATATTCAAAAACATTATCTGTTGGTGCCCAATCGGCTTCCATACCAAATGCTTTTATTTCCTCACCATTACCAGAGGTTATCGTTTTAATTGATGGAACCTTTAGGTCTGTTTGTTGTGGATAAAAATTTACCCAAACATTAAAGAAATAATATTCAGATTCATTAAATACATCTAATCCTATAACTGGTGAGCCTGTGTATGCCCATAATCTTCTTTTAGCATTATATTCATTTGTAATATATGGTTCGGCTAATACAGGGTTTAATATTTCCGTATAAGTTCCTACTAATTCATCATTAGCCCATTCTCCATTATTATCAAAATCATAAAATACATTTTGTGCGGCTGATGTAGTATCCCAATATGTATTTTCAAAGAATCCTATAAATTCATCAGTATAAGCCGCCCAAGGTGTTGCTCTAACATTATATCCTACTGTAAGATTGACATTATTATTAACCCTATACATTAATCTAATACCACTCTTTGCAAATTCCTGATTGGATCCATAATCTTCAATTAAAGCATTTACTCTATTTTTATGATCCGCTTCTATCCAAAATCCATAACGAGTAAAGATTTTAGTATATCTTATATATTGCCTTGATTCCGAGTATTCCCTTCCATCATTTCGAATCCAATCCCATGTAATTTTATATTCCATGCCTTGTTTATTGAAAGCATATGAATCCTTTGATTCATCCTTTTTCAATTCTTCATCATCTCTACCAAATAAATTCTGAGGACATGTAACACATTGATCGGATGCTTTTTTCTTTATACCAAATGAATATACATAATCATCTGGAATAGATAGGTCGGCAAAATCCTTAGGCCTAGACATAAACCCACCGAATTGTAATTCAATTGATTCAAATAAATTTGTCTTCCCCCACTTTATAATATCCTCAGTACTAATATCCCTTAAATTTATACTATCCCATCTAACCTCTTTACGAATATCTGCAAAAGAAAAGGTTAATTTTGTTTGCAATCCAAGTGTGTCGGTTTTTTTTCTTTCTCTTTCACAAGCCATATAATTTTTCCAATCAGTAATAAAGGAAGATATTTCTGGAGACATAATATAGTCCCCAGAATACTTATATACCTTTTTATCCCAATTAGGAAAGATTGGTTTTTCACATACTACCTGTGAAGATACAACCTGCGCCAATAGAATGAATAATAATATTAATACCGTTTTTTTCATTTATCTTACAATTTGCAATCGCGTCTGCAATATGCTAAATATGCTGCAGCTGCTAGTGCTGGCAATGCAACTATCCAATCACCTTTAGCTAATTCCCAACCTGCAAATAATGCTACAGCGTATCCACCATAACAATTTGCATAACATTTTACTTTGTCTAAAATTTCCATTTGATTCTCCGTTTATTTAATTATGTCGTGACCACCGAGCGTTTTTAATTTAAGGTCTATTGCTTTGAACTCTACGTCAATTTCTTTTGTAATATCAAATACTTTTTTTTCTAGAGTGTTAATTGTTTTAATTTTTTTATCTAATCTTTGTTCTACCGTCTCAATCTCCAGTTGTAATTTATCTTCTAGAGTTACGAATTTATCTAAAACCATTGCTGTTTCTTCTTCAAAAGCTTCATCAAATATTTTTTGTTTTTCCTCGAATATATGGATTTGATTTTTCATTGCATTAAATTCTCCATATATAATACCTAAGGTAAATACAAATCCAATAAGGGTAATCCACATTTGTGGATCTATTTTTTCTAAATAGCTTTTTGTTACAGGCATTTTATCTCTCCAACGTTATTTCTCTGTACTGGTAATGAGCTCCAGTTAGTTCTAATTCATCGTCATAACGTCTTATATTTTCAAGTACCCACTTGTTATAAGTTTTATATGTAGTTGTCCACTCTTCTGTATCTAACCCTAAATAATATGTAGCTGGAACATATACATAATCATAAGGTGTTGTATTGCAAAGTGGTTTTTCTGCTTTCCAATTCCATCCTAGAATGGATGAATCTTGTAGTGTTGAGTTGTGATTATTACCCCATCTCATATTGGATGGATATCCTTCTGCACGTGTTCCGTATATTAAATCAAATTCTGCTGCACCATTAAATATTACGGTTCCAATATCAAATGTAGAATCATTAACATATTCCACCCAGGCAGATACATCTAATCTGAATCCTTCCTCTAATAAATAAAATTTAGTGATATTCCATTCACCTGCAATCTCAGTAGGATCTACTGCCTCTGGTAAAGTAAATGGCTCTACAGGTTCTTTTTCACATGATACTACTAATAGTGTCCAAAATATAACCAGTATAGCCAGATAAATTTTATTAAGATTTGATTTGACAAACATTTGCATATAAATAACTTTTTATCTTTTACGGTTGATGATTTCCATCATATGCATCTTTACAAATGCTATATCTCTTGTCATATCCGTCATTGGTGTCATATTTGCTCCCGTACAACCTAATTCATATGCAAATAAAGCTACATTATCAATTGATGTTTCTATTTGTTCTGGAGCTGCTGAATCTTCTTCTACTACATCCTTCTCTATACCAAAAACTATATCAAGAAATTTTGCTGCTTTAGCTGCATATACCTGAGCTAATTTATTTGAATTTTCTGGTGTTATTTTTTTGAATAATAATACAGCCGATTTGCATATATCAAAATGTTTTGTTTGATAACCAAATACTTCAATATTTTCTCCGCTTCCAAAATGACCTGGCTTATCACCTTCTTCTTGTTCATTCATTCTTTTGCCATATGTATCAGTTACTGCGAATGGAGGATTATCCTTCATTGTATTAACGGCTCCTATTCTTCCACCGTTTACACGCATCATTTTTTCACTTAATAAGTCTTTTAATTTTAATCTTTTCATTTTATTTCCCTTTTAATAATTAGGATGCCTTTCCAATAACGTTTACTCTTTTAAGAGCTGCTAGAAATTTATCTGTATCTACATAAGCCTCACCAATGTCTTTTGTTTTCATAGAAACTCCCTTACCTGCATAAGGTTCTGTTAATTTATCAACATATAAATGTGTAACATTAACTTCCTTATCTCTTAAATAAAGTTGTCTTTGGTGTAGCTTAAATTGTCCTTCCTTTGTTTCAATAACGTGATATTGCACATGAACAAACATTTTACCACCTTCAAAAGATTTAATTCTAGCTAATGCTTTTCTATCTGGAGCTACTCCTCTGAATCCTATTTTATTTAATATACTACCTACAGCACTTGGATTAACTTCACGATCTACCTGGAAATTCATTGATGTAAATTCTTTTAACAATTGTTTTAATTTCATAATTATCTACCTCTTATGGTTTAGTTGCCGCTGTTTGGCTCATTAATACGGTTGCCGAGCAACCATTGGTAGTAACTTCCTGTATCGAAAATTCGTACAGTGATCCTGATGTAGCATTAAATCCTTCTGATGGATCTAAATTTATTGAACCACTGCCGGTTAATGTTACTATCGTTCCTGGTCCTGTTGTTCCTGAATCACCAACCATATTATGAAATATGATTCCACCTGCTCCAGCCATTGAGCCTGTAAACGCTACTGTATGGCCTGCTTGTATGTGATGTGCTTTTATCCATTTTCCAGGATGGTACATTATATTGCTAAATAGGCTAGCCGTTGGGTTTACTGGTGCGCTATATCCTTCATATGACATAATTTATTCTCCTAATTCTTTTATCATTTCTATTACTGCAGGTTGTGGAGATACATCAAATTTATCCGGTCTGACATTTGTATGAGTCCATACGCCTTCAGCTCCTGCTAATGCTTGTTTATTTAATTCAAATGCTTTACCTTTTAATGCTTCCTTATAGGAATCTATAGCATAATTTGTATTACTCGTTGATCCTCCTGCTAATCCATCCTCTGTTAATGCTTTACCATTACCACCAATGTATCCTTGAACATTAAGCCATTTTTGTTGACCAAGTGTATCCAATCCTTCTGGCATAATAGATGGTCCATCTAATAACATTTTCATGCCTTTGGATAAATCTATATTAAAATCCTTACCTAATTTGGTAACCAGATCTTTGGTTGCTTGTATTTGTGCTGGAGTATATGCATGATAGTATCTGAATCCTCTAAATTCGTATCCAAGATCTACTACATCTGCTGCTGGTACCTTGCTATTTACATAAGTAAAATATTCGTCATCCTTCTTAGTAAGAGGCCCATAATTACAAATTTCTATACCAATACTTTCCTGATTTAGTTTTTTATTATTTCTAGCCTTTATTCCTAAATGGTGTGCCCACTTTTCTGGTGGATGGCATTCAACAACTACTCCATCAAAATCAGTGTTTGCGTTTCGAGTGGATTTACCACCTATTACATAAGCGGTTGCGATGTGACGAACTCCACCTGAACCTGTTTTGTCTCTTTCCCATGAAGCTACTACCCAATCAGGTCTATGAGAACCTGCTGTATGATGTATGTAAATTGTCTTTTTAGTTACAACGTCGTGGTAATATTCTTCGTTTTCAAGATATTGTTTCTTTATATCCATAAGTCTTCCTTATCTGTTTAGTATATAATGTATTTTCGCTATAAATAAATATCAAAAACCAATGAAAAACAGTCTTTTTTTATGGTTTTATAATGGTTATATCATCTAATGATACCCAAAATAACCTACCCATTTCATCAATTACTCGCGCTTTATTATCACTTTCATTAATTTCATCTATTATAACGGATGATTGTTTATATAATGCTCCATTAACTGATATAATGGTTTTATTTATAATTGCTTTAGTTCTATCCATTTGACCTCACTTTCAAATTTTTAATACGATCTAAAAATTCCGATATGGAAATGGTTTCATTTTTATCTGTACGTATCTCTATGTCGGGTAATTTATCTGGTTCTCTATCTACTATCCTCATTAAAGCGGTTAATCCTTGATCACCCCAAAATACACCAAATCCATTATCAGATCCTATTGATAGATATTCATCCGGTCTATCTGGTTTAAGTAAAAAATATTCTATATTCATTTTATTAAATCTACCATTTCTAAATCTTTTGCAGCTTCTAAAATTGAATGAAAATCAGTATCACATTTATTTGATATATCAATCAATGAATGTTCACCATCGGAATAATTTAATATCCATTTGTATAGTGATATCTTTCCATCTCTTTTACCTGCTCCCATTAAATCATACAATCCTCTATTACCTAAATTAGGTTCGCATTTAGGATTTGTATTATAATACTTTTTATTATATTCCAAGTAAAATATAATTTCCTTTAATACATCAAATGATTCATCCATTGATTCAATATCAATAAAATCTAAATTATCAGCTGATGTATGATATTCTTCAAACTCACCATAAGGTGTTCGTGTTAAACATCCTATAGGTAAATTAATACCTGGTGAACAATATTGCCTTTCATCACTTCCTAAGGGCGCAAATTCTCTTAATTTATGTGGAACATTAGCATCATCAAATACCTTCTTCACTACACTATCTATCATGGTATTAGATTGGCGACTAGGTTTATATTGTAAAATGCCTTTATCACCAATGCATGTAGCTACTAAGCCACCTTTAATATTATCAAATTTATTTTCATTCATTGATAACCACGTTATTGCTCCAATTGTTTCTGGTATGAATAAAAATCTATATGAATAATAGGTATCCTCGGTTGATAATTCTTTTGCTATTGCTGATAGTAAAGCTGGTCCTGATAAATTATCATTAGCCATTGATGGATGACAAATATATGAACTTAATAATATTTCATCCTTTACCTTACCTGGCTTGTATAATTCACCATATGTCAAATGCCCATCAGTTAATGATGAATCAATAACTATATGATATACTCCATTATTTGTTATACCATTAAGAATTTCTATTTCCTCCAGATTATTATGTGATATACAAAACCCCCAATCTTCATTATAATATGATGTTCTATAAGGAATTAAATCAGGTTTATCAGGAATGGTATGAATAGACTTTTTCAATTCATTCCAATCCATTGTACAATTTACTGGTATACTATAATTTACTAAATGCAAATTATTTATTTTGAAATCAATTATTCTATTTCCCTGATTATCTTTTACGTATGCATCCTTTATATTCCATTCTTTAGGAATCTTCCAATCATATACTTGGGTTCCTGATGGTATTTCAATAATATCAAGATCAGGAATATATTCCTTTATAATATTTAAGGATTCTCTAACTCCATTACCTGTAATACTTCTACATATTGGAAATAATTTTTTAATTAATTCTATCATTGTTTTTCAAATATCAAATCCATACTGTTTTTCCAAAAGGGAAATTTAGTATTCATTCCTAATATTTTAAGTAAAAATTTAATATGATCCAATAACGGATTACTATATGGCGATTTAATATATGGATATCTTTTTTCAACCAATTTGAAACCTATATTCTCCATTGCATTAATAAGCCACTTATCACTAGGAATATAATAATTTGTTGAAGGAAAGTCTAAAAATGGTAGTGTATTCCATAATTTGAAATAAATACTACTAGAATTAGGAGTTGCTAAAAATGCTACCTTGCCTCCTTTTTTTAATGATGTATATGTTTTTTTAAGATATAAAAAAGGAGTATCTATATGTTGTATAGTACCTCTATATGTTATAATATCAAAATAATTTCTTGAATTAAAAATATCTTTTGTAAATTTAATTCCAATCTTCTTTGCCTTGGTCTTTGCATATCTGGATATTTCCATTCCATAACAAGGACCATCCCAATCAAAAGCTTCAATCATTTCACCAGTAGAACATCCTATATCTAATAATCTTCCTGATGAAACATGATTTTTAATAAATTTAGATTCGGAGTTAAATGCTTTTACTCTTTTACTATCATTCAAAAATCTATTATTAAAATAACCTCTATCAAATACTTTCTTATTCATCGATTATTGCTCTACCTTTTAATTGTTCCCAATCCTTTTCAGGTCTAACATTAAGATTTGTATTCCATGCGCCTTTAAGTGTATTTAATTCTACACCCAATTCATCTCCAAATTGTAATAATGCCTGAACATCTTTAGGAAAACAGCTGCCACCAAATCCTCTCCTACCATCTGGACCAGGCACTGCTAAATGCGAATGACCTATTCTACCATCACCTACAAATCCATCTATAGCAGTATCCCATTCTACTCCACATTTGCCTGCTATATCATACATTTCATTCATAAAAGATACTTTTGTTGCAAAGAAGCAATTATTCATATACTTAATCATTTCTGCAGTTTGGGTATTTGTTTCTATAATTGATAATGCTTCACCAAATCTTGCTCTATATAAATTAGCTACTTTCTCGGTTGCATCCATATGACCACCTAATATAACCCTTGCTTGATTTATAAAATCAAATTTAGCTGATCTTTCTGTTAAAAATTCAGGATTAAATACCAATGATAAATTAGGAAATTTAGCTTGAAGGCCTTTAGTTGTTCCTGGAGTTACCGTTGAACGAATTAGTATTACATTATCTCTTCCATTATGTACTGAATCAATATCCGATAATACTGATTCCAATATCCCTATATGTATACTACCATCTAAATTAGAAGGAGTTGGAACAGATAAAAATATAATATCGGATTTATTAATTGTTTCATCCAATGTATTTAATGATTTACTTTCATCTTTATCATAAACCCTAACCGTAGCATCACAACCTGTCTGTGATCCAAAACCAAATCTTACTGCTGCTCCTACGAAGCCATTGCCTATTACACCTATACTTGTATCTAATTTCATATTCCTAATTCCCTTTTATATTCTGGCATCCAATCTTCTATCTTTTGCGTTGGTTCCCAATTTAATAACTCTTTTCCTTTTTTAATATCAGCCAATGTTTCTTTTGGCTCTACTCTTGATTGTATATTAATCCTTCTACCACCTATCATTTCCGCAATTTGATTAACCGATCTATTATCTCCATTGCCAACATTAATTACTTCACCTGATCCTACCTTATCACTAGTGGCTGCAGCTATATTTGCGTTGACTACATCTCCTACATATGTAAAGTCTCTTCTCTGTTCGCCATCACCAACTATTGTTAAATGTTCACCTGCTAATCTCTGTTTTGCAAATATACCCATCACTAAACAATATCCTCCATCTATATTTTGCCTTTCTCCATATACATTAAAATATCTTAAATTTACCGTTTCCAATCCATATTGAGTAGTAAATAATTTACAATACTCTTCACCCATTAATTTTGATAAACCATAAGGACTCATTGGATTTGTTGGCATTGATTCTACTAATGGCATGATATCTGATTCACCATAAGCTGAACTACTAGCACTGTATACAAAGCGTTTTACGCCTACTTTAACGCTCGCTACGAGCATATTTAATGTTCCTGTTACATTTACTCGATGGTATAAACTTGGATTTTTTATTGATGGTTGAACACGAGTTCTTGATGCAACATGAAATACTGTATCCACTCCAACCATAAATTTAGCTAATGTTCTAGGTCCCATGGTACTAATATCTATTTTATGGAAATGTGCTTGTGGATTAATATTATCCTTTGAACCCATCGACATATCATCAAATATATGAACCTCCTTACCTTGTTCTATTAATTTATCAACCAAATGTGATCCTATAAATCCTGCTCCTCCCGTAACTACTACTTTTTCCATATTAACCCTTTATTAATTTTTTATCGTATTTTTCTACTTCTATTGCATTATGTGTTCTATTAGTATCATGTATCCTATATTTGTATAATGGTACTGGTAGATTATATAATGTATAACCTTCATCCTTATATCTTTGTAATAAATTATGACCTTCCCTCATTTTGAAATTTTCATCATAAAATCCTACATTGCATAATGATTCATATGTAAACATTATTCCACATGCAACAGGATCGCGTTCCCAATTATGTCTACTAATTACTGATCCTGTTTTGCTTACCTTAAAATAATCACAAGCAACTGCTTGATAATCGGTATCGATATTATCCGCCTTTGGACTTGCTGCAAGATTTTGATCTAGGAATGTAGAAAGCATATATAAAAAATCACTAGAAACATAATCATCACAATCTACCCTTACAAAATATTTACCTAATGCTGATTTTAATATCTTATTTAATGAGCCTGGTAATCCTATATTAGATGCATTATTAATAATTCTAATATTGAGATGTTCCTTAAATGTATCACATATACAATCCAATCTTTCTGTAGGATCATCATTTACTATTACTACCTCAAATGTTGATTTATCAATTGTTTGATCACATAAGCTTCTTAGACATCTATGTAACCACTCTCCTTGCTTATAGCAACATATTCCTACTGTTATCTTAAACATTCTAATATTCCCTTTAAGGCTTTGGTTTGGCTTTCTAATGTTGCTCCTGCTACATGAGGTGTAATAATTAAATTTTCATACTTTCTATAGATATCCATAAGACTAGAGGTTTGCAAATCGTTTTGCTTTTGTTCTCCTTGTAATACATCTGTTGCAAATATAATTTTTCTTCTTTTAACTAAATCTATAATATCATGCTCATTAACAACCTCACCTCTAGACGTATTTACTACAATTAAATTATCCTTTAATCCTTCTAAAAATTTTCCATCTATCATATTAGTGGTTTCTTCAGTAAGATAACAATTTATAGAAATAGCATCTGGATTGATTTCCTTTAATTCATCTATTGAATGTATTCTTTCATTTTGCAATTTAACATCAAAGAATTCCGAATCAATATATGGATCATACCATTTAATATTCATACCAAATGCTTCTGCATAATTATATATCTTTTTTCCTATTCTACCATAACCAATTATTACTAATGTCTTACCATATAATTCATTAGATCTTAAATATTGTTCATTGGATGATTCTCTCCATGATTGAATATGTAGTGGATCAATTGCTGTACTAAATTTTCTAAATGCATTCATTATATGTAACCAAGTATATTCTGCTGATGCATGTATTGTATCCAATACTTTTCTATTATCTAATAAGCATCTATATGATATTGAATTATCATCTAACCACTTTGTATTAAAATGATTGATACCTGTAGAAGGAGATAATACCCATTTCAAATTAGGAAAATTTACAAAATATTCTGCATCATAATATTTATCCGTTCCAGGATTTAATATTATACATTCTGTCTCTATAGAATTTTTACTATAAGATAAATTATACTCCTTTAATATTGGATCCATATCAATAAAATCAATTGGACATTCAAAACGACATTTCATATTATTTCCCTTTTATTATTATTTCTGCTAACCTTAAATCATTCATGGTATCAATATTAATCGATGCATCATCCTCCATGATATATGCTATGCAATTTTTACCATGTCTTGAAAAATCCTCTACTATACAATCCCTGGTCATTCCATATATCGCACCATTTCTAATATAACATGGTTCCAGATCTTGTCTTCTACTACCTTCTCCTTCTGGAAATTCTTTACAGAAGTCTTGTAAGCAACCATCCACAATCCTTTTCATTCTTACAGGATGCTTATCTTGCATCATTGCTACTGAGGTTACACTATCTGATTGGCCCTTTATCATATTATCAAATGCTTCTAATATATGATCAGACGATCTAAGGGGTGATACACAAGGCAATTCAATAACATAATCATATTTTATATTATTTATTTTTTCCATCTCCTTGACAGCATGTTGCAGTGCATCTCTAGACCATACTGTATCTCCTGATAATTCATCAGGTCTCATAAATGGAACATTTGCTCCATATGTTTTTGATACTTCTGCTATCTCCTCGCAATCAGTACTTACAATATAATCTGTAAATAATTTAGCTCCTAATGCTGCTTTGATTGTATATGCGATAAGTGGAGTACCATTTACGTCATAAATATTTTTCTTTGGTATTCCTTTAGAACCTCCTCTTGCAAGAGTAACTCCTAATACCTTATAATTAAATGCATTTGATGTATTCATATTATATCTCATTAGCTTTAATAAGTGTATCAACCATTTTTAATTGATCACCATATTCTCTTAATATTTTCAGCTCCTCCAAATTCATTGAACCTATATGATCATTACCATCCATACCTTTATTTAATGTAAAATGTTTTTCTATGATTCTTGCTCCTTTTGATATATTATATAAAGCATATCCTATTCCACATGCATGATCGCTATACCCTGTAACCTTATTATCATACCTAAAATTCTTATAATCAGAATACATTGTAGGATACTTTGATATGCAATTTAACAATGTAACATTATCCTCATCCTGAAATGGCAATACCATATCTGGATGGGTCATCATACCTAATGATGCTATAACAGGTTTACCAGTTGCAATTATTTCATCTATTAAATGAGTATCGGCTTTATTTAGACCATATCGAGCTACCGTGCGACTTGCTATCTTATAAGTCTTCATATTTAATTGTTCGCACCACCTAAATCTTTCAATATCAAATACTGATGTCATAAATTCAATGCCGTATACATCACACATCTCTGCTACCATTGATAATTCCTTTTGGCTAAATTCGTTATGTGCTCTTGAATCATCTCCAAAAACGGTTTTAGAATTATACACTTGAAATTTTGCATAATCAGCTCCACCAGCTTTTGATTGTCTTATTAATTCCTCTATCCTTCTAAAATCTCCATTATGATTAATTCCAATTTCTGATATAATATTTAATTTGTCCATTGTATTCCTCTTTTTATTATAATATAATATACAAAAATTTTATCATATATCAAAACTTTTTAATGGCCCATTTTCACAATTATGATAATATGTATCATATATTAAGGTATCTTTATATCTGTCTGCTACAGTTTCAAATGTAGAACGATCTTCTCTATCCCAGCCCCATGTTTCTTTCCAATATATTAAATGAGGTCCATAATCACCAAAATGTTTACTGTCTCCTTGTTTTGCTGCTCTGGCTGATTTAACTGGGACATTAGCTTGTTCTTTAAGGTGTTGATCATGCCATACTACGAAATCTGGTAATACTATATTATGTATATTCTTATTTAGGTACTGCATTGCTATATCATCATGTGCACAAAATAAATGATATTTATTAGATACTTTAATATGTTCCTTAAATAATTTTACATTCATCATCAATAACATATCTACAGGAGCGTCTATTGAACAAGGTTTACCCCATACATTCCAATCCATTTTCATATCCGTAGATCTAAACCATCCACCTCTACCTGGTAAATCCATTAGTGGTGCTCTACCTATTATACCACATACTCCTCCAACAACTTGAGAAGGATTTGTAATACCATTTTGTGGACCCATTATATTAAATCCTACCATACCAAAATCATTTAATTTACCAGTAGATACCTTCTCACTTAAATCCTTAAAAAAATCCTGATTCATTGGCACAGTATCATGAGTACACCATACTATAAATTCTACATCATCATCAATATTATCTATCATTGTTTTTGCAGCCCACTGCAATCCTCTATCCTGATTAGGAATAAATTTTATATTATGTCTTGCACATATTTCTTTACCCTTAGCTATCTCCTCTGGTTCTGATGCATCATCTATATTATATAATTGAAATCCTCCTAAATCTACATGTTTAAGAAATACCGATTCCAGCATATCATAATTGTTTCTTGATGATAAATAAATTGCTATATTACTCATTGTTATTCTCCATTGTTATATCTTGCATATCTACACCATATAAACATGCAAATATTTTGGTTGTATGATCTACCCAAACCTTATCCTTCATTTGATATTGTGCAATTCTACATTGCACTGTATCATTAATTTTTTCATCAGGTCCTATTGATGCGGCCAATTCTAACAATTCTTTTAATGTTTCGGTTTCTCCTATCAATCCACCTGAATTCAAATACTTAAATGTTGTGCCATGATCTTTACCTTTTTCTTCATCAAATGCTTGTGTCTCATGCCAAGGATTTAATATTACATCAGATACTCCTTCCATACGTTGTGGCGTTGGATAATTATTTCGTTCTGCATTGAATAGTAATTTACAATCAGTATCACCATATAGTTCTTTATACCTATCCAATAATTCTTTTGGATGTCTTAATGTTAATACATCACTTGCATCTGCCCAATAAACATATTTTGTATTTATTGTCCCATCATTGATTGCCTGCAAAGTATTTGTTACCTTTGCCTTCGAACCTTCCCAAAAATTCATTCCTTCTGGCCAATCTAATACTACAATAGGATAATCATAATATCTCATAAATAATTCTAATACTGTTTCTTCATTACGATATTTTCCACCTTTCCATGTTACCACGGTAATATCATGATCATCTCCAATAGACATTGGTGTTTGTGTTTTTATAAATTCCTTATAGACTGTATCATACGATCCACCTATTGTTCTTGATGCTTTGCCATTACCATGTAACATTAATGGCTTGTTTCCTGTTTCTTTTATTGTTACGTTAATTGCCATAATTACTTTCTCCTTTTATAAAATTGTGTATATATTCTTCTAAATTTTCTTTTGCTTTCCACCCTAATCTACTGAATGTTTTATTATAATCTGCAAGAGTTACTTCGCCCTCTCCTCTTCTTAATGATATATATTTTTTAGGGTGATCTGTAAACATATCCGCTAATTCATTGATTGAATAATTTATTCCGCTACCTAGGTGATGTAATTCTGCAGGTTTGGAAAATTGTAATTCACTGACCTTAATTAAGCCATCAACTATATCATTAACATTAGTAAAATCTCTTCGTTGATTACCATCTCCAACTATTGTTAATGGTTCCCCATTTATATATTGTCTTTGAAATTTTCTAATTACTGTTGCATAATTGCCTGTCATAGGTTCTCTATTACCATATACATTATAAAATCTGCATATTGCACTTTTTAATCCATAACATTGTGAAAAGGTTTTAGCTACCTCTTCACCAGCCCATTTGGAAAATGTATACGGTGTTTTATATTCTCCATTATTAATTGAACTGGAACTTGAGTATATTAATTTTGCATCTAATACTCTAGCTAATTCCATAACTTTTGCCGTACCTCCGCAATTGACATCTACATACTCTACTGGATCCTCGAAGCTTGGCTGTATTCTTGCTAATCCAGCTAAATGAAATATAACATTATAACCTCTTACAGCCCATTTATTATTTATATCCCTTATATCTTCTATAAAATATTTGACTCCATCATGCATATAATCCTTGCTACTAGATTCGCTGCTTAAATTATCTATAACATGTATCATTTCTGGATCATATATAGAAGCTAATTTATCAACCAAATTTGATCCAACGAATCCTAATCCTCCAGTAACTAAAATTTTCATATAATTCCCTTTATATTATTTATATATTGTTCCGTTGATTTATAATTTATACCACCTTCTATAGTGTTTAATATAAATTCCTCATCTCTCCCTTCATTATATTGTCTTTCAAATTCATCATAAATTGATTGAGTATCCAATTCCACCATACCTTTGTAATTATAAAAGCAACCATCAAGGCCTGAATTCTTTATGCATATTGTTGGTATTCCTTTTTGAATTGATTTTAGAGCTAGGGTTGAAGGTGCAGATATAACCACAAATGAATTGCATATCAATTCATTATCATCCTCACAATCAATTACTATATCATATTTTAATCCAGATGCAATTTTATTAATATAATTTATATCCAAATCAATATCTGGTTGATCTTTTCTACTTTTTAATTTGAATATAATATTTTTATCATATGCTTCCTGTAATCTTTTTATTCCACTTAAATTGATAAAATTTTCATCTACCTGGATATTAAATGGGCAATGTCTATTACCAAGAAAATTTACTATGACCAATATATTATCCTCACTTAAATCATAATCCTTTAATTTATCATTTGCAGGTATACCTCCAGTAAGAAATTTTTTAGAATTTCCGTGTGGATGGTTAGAATGTAAATAAAAATCCTTAGATCCGAATAGTGATAGATAGTCCCAGTGTTTAATATCTCTTTCTACATTATCAAGATCAAAATATCCATTACCTTCATAATTCGCTATGGTTGGTATGCCAGCTTCGCGAGCTATAGCAGATATTTCTTTCAGACCATTACGAGGTCTACAATCATCAAATATAATTAAATCATATAATTTAATATCGGGTAATTCGGTATATATCTTATCCGCATATGATTCATATAATTTATCGAATAATAGTCGATAATCATTATCTCCATACCAGGTAATATTATCCGACATTTGAGCTGTTCGATACAAATCAATCTGAGCATATTTTGATAACTCTGGAATGATTGGATATATACGTTCACCTATTCTATATACGGTTGCAACTAATAAGATCTTTTTCATATGTATTCATCTGTATTATATCAATTACTAAATTACCAATTTCGCCATGAAATGTTTCTTCACCACTATCCTGTATTATTTCCGGCATCTGTTGTATAAATCCAAAATCCTCTTGTGTAAATCTACTACCATCAATTTGGATTAAAATTTCATTTTGCTTTTCATTATCTAATGGATTAAACTTCTCAGATAAATTAAATGAAGTATTTTCATTTTCAATGTAATTTGCTGTTGCAAAATCACAATATATTGAACTGCACCATGGTTCTAATAAATGTATAAGTTGTTTACTAGCATTAGTAATTACAAACCCTATATCATATTTTGGTGGAACTATTGGTTTAAGGAATGCATCATGTTTAACAAAATGTCCCCATTTTCTTATAAACTCTCTAGATGCCTTTTCATTTTGTTTTAACCATTCATCGGTTTCTCTATTCTTCATAAAGACTTTACCATCAGGATTCCTTTTTGCTCCATCAGCAAATCTTGAACCTCTGCATGTCATATGATATACACAGCCTTCCCATGTTTGAATAAATTTAATTCCATTTAATTGGAATCTATTAAAGATGTCTGAATCTTCTTTTGATTGTGGAGCATATAGTGGATCGTGTCCTCCTATTTCCTGAAAGTCTTTTTTATAAAATGCCCAAGGTGCAAATATACCTTCCGTTGTTTTATGCATTCTTTCACTATCGGTTGCTTGTAGATATGAAAATAATTCATCTTCATTAAACTCCTCAGGTTCAATTCCACAATCCATCAATATCTTTTCAGGTCCTGGTGGATGTAATGGTGGTTCAATTCTTGTGAGGGAAACTATAGTTTTTGGTTTAAGATTCCATTCGATTGAATCTAATGCTTTTGGACATAGATACATATCCGCATGGTATATCATACAAATATCATGACTAGCTACTTCATTAACTAATCTGTCATATAATATTGTATGACCCTTTCTTGTTGGACCATCATTTCTAATAGCCTTGAAATTAGGATCGGATTCCATCATTTGCTGACACCAATCCCATGTTCCATCATTTGAAAAATCATCGGCTACACAAATTTCTACAGTATGATTACCTTGATTTTTTCTTATTGAATTATAAGACCATTTAAGATACTTAAGATTATTTCTACCTGGTTGTATTAAACTTATTTTCATTTTAATCCCTTAATTATTTTATTTGCTGCATTAACACAATTCCCTATTTTACCACTAAATAAAATAAAATTATTATCCTCCTTAGATACGATAGTAGGTCTTTCATCGGTTTTATCCTTATTAGGTAATACTGTTCTAATAGTATACATGGATCCAATATGTTCCGCTGAATCTATATCAGGAAAGAATGTTCTAGCTGATTCTATAAATCTATCCACATTTGTATATTTAGGATTTTTAATTACACCATTATTAAGGTATTCTTTATACACAGAAGGTATTTCAGGTTTTAATCCTATATTTCTTACATGGATTGCATGTACAACATTTCCTGCTACATGATAATCAGTATTCGCATATGGATCAAAACACATAAATGGTCCATCCATTATTACTATACTTTTATTTTTATATTGTGTAGGTAATTTGAATATAGGTTTTTCACATAATTCAAATTGATAATTTGTATTTGTTTTTGTAACATTATTTAGATTAGCATACGTTGCATATATTATATGTTTATATTTTGTAGCATCTAATTTTTTAACTTCAGTATTAAGATTAGGCTGTATGCCACAACCTTTTAATCTTTCGTAGCATATGCTTTTAAGAACGCCTGGATCATATAATTTTTCATTACACCTAATTGTTAAATCGCATCCTGGTAAAGGTTCAGTGATCTCCCATTCTAATCCTGAATCATCTAATACCTTAAGATATTTCTCTGGCGTTACCATGCTTTCATTTGAAGCTATTCCATAATAATGTTCTGTGTCTTCAAGTGCACATTGTCCAAAATATCTAATAAATGAATCATGGCCTCGTTTGCAAGAGTCAATTGTATCTTTACTTCTAGGATAATGATAACCTCGATGCAATCTATATTGATTTATACCAGATGCTGATTTCATTATATCATCTTCTTTATCATACAAATCAACAACATATCCAGCGTCACTTAATTTTATAGCTGATGTGATTCCATAAATTCCGGCTCCAACTACAGCACATTTACCATACAGATTTTCTTTTACAAATTCGCTTAATTCCGTTGCAAATATACTTCTCTCATGATTATAATCAAAATCTATTGTCTCATTTAATACATTCCTTAGCATTTGAAATAGTGCATCATTATCTTCATACTTTACTGAATCTACTCTTTCTCCATACCATTGCAAATTATATTCAAAATCGTATGTGATTATTTCATCCTCACTAAAGTCATAATCAGCATTCTTAACCCTTAAATCATATATAAGCTGAAATTGCTTATGTAGTGGTGTATTATAATCACCAATTTTTATTTTACAAGATTGATGACCAATTTGATCGTATATTAAATAAAAATGGTGATAAGCTATTCTATCAATTAGGTTTGAACCACCACTTCCCCATTTTTTATAGGTAAAATTTCTTAAATTAGGATCAGTATTTTGATGAGATAAAACATCATCTACATAAAATTTTGCTTTATGTATTTTTGCAGTGGCAATTAAATCGTGTAAGGATATTCCTGATAATGTTCCAGGTTTTTCACAGAAGACATTTATGCCCCTTTTTAGAAAATGTTTTGCTTGCTCATAATGTAATTCGTTTGGAGTCGCAATTATTACCCAATCAAGATCTATAGTCTTAGTCCACCATTTATCTGTAGAATTGCATATCCATATAACCTCTACATCATCCATCATATTTAATTTGGATAATATTTTTTCACCGAATTTGCCGTTTCCTATTTGTCCTACTTTAATCATATAATTCTTTATATGTTCTTTCCATCCAATAACCTACATCCCTATCATTCGGCGGTATTGCATTAAAGTGATATATCCATCCTGCTTGTAAGAAATGGAGATCATCACTATACCAAGAATGACCTGGTATATGTATTAAACTTTTCTTAAATAAATCTTGTAAATTATATGCTTCGGATAATATTGTTGTTTTTATATCATGCTTTTGTAACATAAAATTAACAATTGTTTGACCTGTACTGGCTTTTATCTTATCTCTTAATACCTTTATCTCTTCACCGCTTTCAATATATAATTTTTTTAGTGTATCAAAAAATGGCTTGTGTTTTTCATTTGCGATAATAAATCCTGTATTGATATAGTTATAGGTTTTTATCAATGGCTCATTAGGAAATAATGATGAACCCCAATCTCTTACACTCCTCGTAACCCATTCATAACATCCATTATTTAATATGGCTGAATATTCATGGTTTGTTTCTTCAAAGAAATTAGGACAATCAGGATGTATTATTGTATCAGCATCCACAATTAATACCTGGTCATAATTAATTTGATTATGTTCCAATATATCAAATACCCATTCACGTTGCATAATTATAGGAAATACATCTGGATCCATTATAGGTTCGGTCCATTCCAATAATAATACACCATTTTTATCACACCAATGTTTCCAACTCTTTACTGAATAGTGATATGGAGTTGCTCTTTTATTTCCTAAATCAATATTAGGAATAAATACTACATTTTTTTTCATATTGTTATTTAATTCTTTTACAAAATTATCCAATTCATCAGGTTTTACTTTTGCATTATGTTTTGATATAGAATTATAATCCTTAATATCATAAACACTTTCTAAATCTATAAGACTAGGCTTGCCGTCGATCATTACTATATTATGTGGCACAAGATCATAAAAGAACATACCACTTTCCTTAATCCTATTCTTTAATATACTAAAAAAATCCTTAGGAATCAAGTGATAATCGAATTCATTTGCGGATAATAATGGTCCTTCTTTAGTAACATATCCAACTAATAAATCCTTATCATAAATTAAACCGGTTAACGCTGGTACTAATCCTTCAAAGAAATTAGCTTCAATAGCCATTCTAAAATTATCTATACGACAGTATTCAGGGTGAAAAATCTTGTAGTATAATTTATTATCTGAATCGTGATATACAGCCCTACCTTGATTTACACCATTTGCTATTCTATTATACTTATCCTTTACACAATCAAATGTATCTAGGATTATATCTGTGAGTTGAATCTTTGTAACCATGCTTCTTCTTTATAGTGTTGTTCATAATTAAATTTAGTTATTTTAGAACATTGTCTATAATATTCCTTATCTTTTAAGTCATGTGCTATCTGTTTCGCGCGCTCTAAATCTCCTACATCAACTGTAGTTGAAGGATGGCATAACTCCTGAGTATCCAGCCCTTTATACCCTATACAAGGTATACCTAGATATGCACAATTAAGAGCAAATGTGCCTGCTGCATGAGTTCTCATTAAATGTACACCATACTTTCTTTTACTCAATTCTGCTATCCAATACATCCAATTCATGTAAGGTAAGTGATTAAGATTTTCCATTTGCTCTTCACCATCTATCTTTCTACCCATACTTGGAACACAAATCTCCTCATCAAATTCCTGTGCTACAATATAAGAATCGAATCCACCATACCAATAACAAAAATTGCCTCCCATCATAACACCATTACCTGTATTAATAGGTAAATCTTTAACAGTATCTTCTATCATTAAGCTACGCATTACTTTACAATCCTTGCCAGTAAGTCCTCTAAAATATATTGCATCGAGTTCATTATGTACAAAGAGGAAATCCATTTCTTGTAATGTATTATAAAACCATATTTGTTGGTCTAAGGGATAATCCTGAAAATACCAGTGAGGTCCTTCCTGCATTGATGCAACCTGTTTACAGTGATTCCTAATTCTTTCTACATTAAATTGAGGATTCTTCTTAGGTATAATACAAACTGCTAGATCATACTCACCATCAATTTTACCTCCATGTATATTATAATGATCAGCTTGTAGTGCACACATCCAAGCCATTTCCGTTCTCATGTTAGGGTTATCTCTAGATACCTTTCCTGACCAATTTCCTTCTGTAAAAAATGCTATTTTCATAATCCCCATTGCTCCTTAGATAATTGATTCCATGGATAACCTAATTCACTATTCATGTCCATAAATTCGGTAATTCCTTTCCAATCCTTCTTATCCGAATCTCTATCCTTTCTTTTTTTCCTAAAATAAAATCTAGGTTCCAAGAAATTAATTCCATCTATATTAATTGAAAAATCATTTATTAATTCCTCTTCATTTGTTGCACCGAAATGCATAAATTTACCTTTACCTTTTTCAAAAATTTCTATATTATTATCCAATCTCATAAATGATTCATTGCCATTAAATAATTCATTTCTAATCTTTGAACTTATAATAATATCAATATCATCATTTTTTCTAATGCCCATTAATGCTAATATACCACTTTGAGTGATAGTAAATTCTGAAGCTGGTATGCCAAGGTTTAATACCTCTCTAATACCATATACATTATGAGATAATGGTTTTATGCGATGCTTACCATCCTTAATTCGAGGCTTATCATATATTTTATCCTTTTCCATATAGAAAGGAATATATTTTTTACCTTGTATTAATCTACCAATCATAGCATAAGCTCTATGCATACTATGTCTAATATAACCATTATCAAATTCAGATGGTGTGTTAATTAAAAATTCTTCTAATTCCTTATCGGTCATATCCGTTAAACCATTATAATAATCAGCTGTTAATTTATCCCATCCTAATTTATGATGATCTGCTACATCCTTCTTAAATCCAGCCATCATGCAATTAAAATATTGCCAATTATTAGGATTCAATTTTGATTGAATATCTTCTACATTCTTATCATCCTTCCAATATTCTATAACATCCTTTGTTGTTTTTAGTTCACCATTTTTATGACAAATTTCTTTACCACCTCCACCTGGTTGAACCTCCATCTGTAAAAAATAATCCAAATTTATTGGCTCGTATATTTTTATATCCTTTTTCTTTTTACCTGTATGAGCTCCCATATTAAGAAAATATTTATTATCTCTAGAATCTCCTGGTAGATAATTGTATTTGAATTCTTCCTTCCACATCGCATAATTAAATCCTAATTGATCCCTCTTACTACCATATGATAATTCCTTCCACCATCTTTCCATTGCTGATATACAATCAGATTCATTATGTCTTCTTAATACTTGCATGCTTACCGCTAATCCTGTTGGTCCTTCAAAATCATCCTGAATATATCTATTCATTTGATCTATCATGGTTTGAGGATCATCCTTAAAATTACCATTCCTTTTACCTAATTCTAGAATAACCTGGGCTTCCTTATAAACACAATCCCTAGGATCCAAAATGTTTTGTGCATGGTCTGGTATAGCTAAATTTGCATCATCGAGCCATTCGGCTATCAATTCATTGATATCATCTCTTACAGTAATATTGCCATCAATCCATATACTATATTCATAATCAGGAAACCATCTATGAGGTAATATTTTATACTTTCTCGCATTCCGCGTTGAATCTTCATATATTGCTGGAACCTTTTTTATATCCCATATATCGGATTTAATATCCGAATCGGTAAAGCATACAAAGTCTGCATTGTCAGGAACAAATGTAGGATCTGTTACACTATCATAGCCACCGAATATTGCAGTGTATATTATTACATTCTTTTTCATATTAATTTCTCACCCTTAATAAAATTATGTCCTATTGGAAATTGGCGCTGTATATCTATAACATCAGAATATCTAACAACCATATGATTTGTACCGCACTGATTACCTATATTAACCTTTGCCTTGGATTTAATATAAAGTTGTATACGAAAATTAATATGGCGTAAATTAAGAAGTTTTTGAATATTATCAAATGGAGAATTGTCTAGCGGTTTAATTGAATAATAAAAATAAGGTAAATTATATGATGCAATAGATTCCACCATTTTATCTGTATCATTTCTAAATGCTGCCTCATCATATTTACCATACTTTGTGCCAAATCTATCTGATATTAGTAATGTGGCAAAGGGTTTATTATGAGCATATTTTTTAATAATATAATCACCCATTTCCTTTTCCTCATCAGTCCAATACATTTCAGGTTGGGAATCAATCATTTCAACATCATCGAATTGCCAGAATTTTAACATCTGTTCAACTAATGGTATATTAGGATTATCTATATCATATATCCTATATTGATCATGGAATATATCTCCATCCACTGAATGAATAAATTTATCTACATATGGATTATTTTTGAATATATGATATGGAGTTTTAATTTTCCTACCATAAATTATTTCCATCATATGTTCCGATGGAATATAAACCCTGCAATTTGGATATTTTTGTTTTAATAATCTTGGCATTGCGGAAAGAATCCCCCAATCACCAAATCCATGTGCGGTTCTAAAAACAACAAATTCCTGATCGTGTAAATATTGATCAGGTATATATGCTGCATCATTGCTTGGAAATCCTAACTTATCTGTTTCATTGACATCATATAATTTGTTGCCAACCAATCTTTGAAATATCATAACCTTTGCCCGTTTTATATTGTTTCATAAAAGGCATTCTGCGCTTCTTGTCTTCCTATATCTTTTGGATGATACAAGCAGAATTTTTCTTCTGCAGGTAGATTTGCGAATTTAGTATAACCTTTTAATTGCTCATGTACTGGTTTAATCCAATATATGTTTTCATTATTTCTATAGAGCCTCATTTGCCAATCAGGAAAATTAACCCATCCATCTTCATTTAATTTCCAACCCCATTTTTGAACATGACCATCTGTCATTCCTGCTACCGTATTTACTCTTGGTAACCAATATGCTTCCACATCTGGATTTGATTCTAATATAAATGGTAATGCATTAATAAGATATTCGTTAGGTATCTCATCTGCGTCGATTTGGAATATCCAATTTCCATCACAATTTTTATTCAAATTATTTTTATATTGTGCGAAGTTTTTATCCAACGATGATTGAATAAGATTATATTCACTAGATGATTTTGATTCCCATCTCTCACATGCTTTAACCACCTCAGTGGTAGAATTATCAAAATCCATTTGAACTACAACCTGATCTTCTTTTCTTTTATGTTCAAATAGAAATGTTAATAATTTCTCTATTTCCTTATGTTCATTACATACTGTAATTGCGTAACTAATTTTCATTTTACTTATCTCCTAATTTAGGTATATCTGGTTCACTCTCTTGCTTAATTGCTGATGTATTACTATCCTCTAAGAGCATTTCTTTTGGCCATTTATATTCACAAATTTTAATAGCATTTAATCTATCTTCCCTAAAAGTTCTATAGGATCCTTTAAGCCCTCCTGTTAATTGTCCTTTAATAATAGAATTATAATATGCTCTTGGATCTGGTGTAATTACCTTTTCAACCTTTAACTTTCTAGCTTTCAATCTTGAATTGGCCCATTCTAATCCTGTCCTAGCAGCTAATTGTTCTATTGCAATTTTTGCTACACCATCTAGACTAATTGCATGTAACATTTTAACCTCATCCTGAGCTCTTTTTATCGTAGGAGATAATGCTAATGCCATATAGCGTTTGGTAGTTTGCTTACCTTTCCTATCAATCTTTGTATATACAAATTCCAATACCATACCCGCATCTATAGTTCCTTTATTGATTGGATATGTTTTTTCTATTAATGCCTGGTGTGTACTAAGATTTCCCATCCATATGCTCCTTAAAGCCTTTACCATCTAAATCCACTACGCCACCTATAGATGCCAATGCTTCCATAAATCTATCTTTTTGATATGTTGATTTTTGCTTGATATCCAAAATTGTTTTGAAAAATTTACCTTCCTGATCTGGAATTGGATATTCCTTTTGCTCTTCTTCTTCAAGATCCCTAACAGGAATACTTTCCCAAGTCCAATCATCTCTATTACCGATAGGGTATACCATACCTTTACCTGGAACATTTATTACTGAAGGATACCAATTGATTCCTCTTAATTCATCCTCTACCTTTAATTCCGTAATAATTTCAGGTTGTGTTTTTTCTATATCCGTAACATATTCTGAATCGGTTATTAATAATGAATTTGATGTAAATCCTGTTTTATAATCCAAATAAGATGAAACTCCATTCTTTTCATTATCTTCCTGAAAACAATATTCTAAATTTCCATCTATTGGACTTAGTATTCTTTTTTCTGACATTCTTAAACCCTCTTTAATTGTGGCATAGTTACCTTTGCGCCGTTATTAATTTTTTCATTTTTCTTTGTTTTTAATTTAGGTAATTTAGGCATAGATTTTTCATCCGGTAATTGCAATCCTACCTGCTGCGGAACTTGCTTAACCACATCATCTATTATATTAACAAAAATTTCATTCATTTTATTAAGACTAAATTCCGTTTTAGATAAATGAGCTTGTTTACGAGCTCCTGGAATATATTCCTTATAACTTTTATATACATCCCTCATTATTCTTGATGCATTATTATAATCCGCATAGAACCATTTCGATCCTTCATTAATTACACCTTTCCATCTTGCAGATTTATGAACCTCTTTTAATTCACCTGGTAATAAAATTGAATAATCTGGATGCAGGAAATCCTTTTGACCTGACCAATTAGATGCTATTACAGGTTTTGCTGATGTGCTAAATTCCAATAATGGTCTACCAAATCCTTCTCCTTTGGTAAAGGATACCATTGCTTTTACCTTATTATGATTATATAATCCATTTAATTCTCCTGGTTCAAGATCGCCGTGTAGGAAATAAACATTAGGTACTCTGCCGCCAATAGAATTACGTATACCCTCTACTCTTTGAATAAATTCATCCCTTTCACTTATACCAAATCCTGCTCCTGATGTTTTTAATATAAGAGCTGGTTGTTTATGCTTATGCTTGAAAGCATTGCAAAATGTTTGAATAAGCATTCCTGTATCCTTTCTATCATGACCCATCTTACCTTTAAGCCAATGTCCAACATATAGAAAACAAAATTCTTCTTCAATATTATCTAATTGTTCCTTTATTGTTTTAGGAACTTCAGCTTCCTTATTAAATACATCCGTATCAACTCCTTCAAATAATACTACAATTGATTTAGCTAATTTTAATTCACTAATTTTCTTTTTAGTCTTTTCATCTATCTTATCAAAAGTAGTATTATGGAATACCTGTGCAGAATGCTGAGAAGGAACTATAATAAGATCCATTCTATTGCAACCTTCAATCCATGATGCATCACAAATATCTGTTTCAATACCAGCTGTAATTCCTATATTTGCTTTACCGATTGGTGAAAATTCATTTGGAACAGTAATTTGAATAAATACATCTGGTTGTTTAGGTAATTGAGGTGAATTCATAATACATCCTTTCATTGCCACTTCCGTTTCCGTAAGATTTTTATTATCAGATAATGCATCCATAGGACAATCACCCCATCTTGTAGATATAATATCTATATCATACTTATTGCTCTTAATTAGAGCTTTTATTAAGTCTCTTGCGTGGTCGCCGTATCCACTCCTATTTTCTATCGGCCCTTGAAATACTATATATGGTTTCATAACTAATCCTGTCTATTTTTTATTTTATATAAATTAAATCGCTTTCTTGGTGTCCAATTTTCTAAAGCTGATCCCATCTGTTCTATAAGACTTAATCCCATTTGTCTTGATGAAAATCCTGCTTCGGACATAGCCCATTCATGGCCGATCATACCTCTACGCTTTCTTTCGTCTCTACCCATATCATAATTTTCCTTAATTGCTTTTGCAATTTCTTTATAATCTGCTCTATCATCAAATATATAAGGAGTTTGAGGAGAACCTTGAAGACTTCTATTAGATGGCCATATAGGTAATGCCCATTCACCCCATGTTATTTCAGGATTATCTTTCCATAAATCACGATCATGCATACTCTGAATTTCTAAATAATCATCTGCTGATAAATATTTTCCATTGCGTTTGAAGCCTACCTGATCCTGAAGTCCACCTGTAATATTATTAATAATCATCGTTCCACACATAATAGATTCTGCAGATGATAATCCAAATCCTTCATTTGATGCGCAATTAATAGTAGCATCGGCTCTATTATACATAAATCCTAATTCCTCAGTAGATTTATTACCCTCATCAAACATGATTAAATGATCCGGGCACACTGCATCTTTAACAGCTTGTAAATTTGTACCATTAGGATCAACCCTCGGAGTATGCATCATCAACAAACATTTACTAGCTTGTTCTTTCGTAAGTGTATTACAAAATTCATTCCATGCTAATATAATATCACTGGTTTGTTTCCTTCTGATATTTCTATTATTATAAAATAATACGTATTCATAATCTTCATCATGTTTTAATAATCTTGATAAGAATTTCTCATATCTATCATATGATTTAGAACCTGCTTTGATAGGCTTAAACCATTTTTCAGGTACTCCATGTGGTAGATATGTTACCTGCCAATCTTTCGTTTTCTCAACCTCAGATGGCCTATTCCAGTCTCTTACTTTACTTACTATATTATAGGTTTGTTTTGATATACAACCTAGCCAATCACATGATTCATAGAAAGGAGCATTCCAATGAGGAATAGGCAAATCATCCCAAATTGTATAATAAAAAATTGGCATATCTTGCCTAATTTCATGTTCCATATTATATAACCAATCCCAAAATCTTGGATCAGTAAAGTGTAATATAGCATCAGGCTTATCCGATTTTATAATATGTCTAATTAGGTCTGGATTACCATATCCACTAAAAGGGTATATAACAACCGATGCATCCGATACACCTGTTTCTTTTACTACATCTTGGCTAATATTTATTTTTTGCCCATTATCTGGATGTTTAATTGCTCCGCCAACTTGGACCCAATCATACTCATGGACCGAATTGAGAACTAATTCCCTTGACATTGTTCCTACACCAGAGTGCATCCTCATGTCATCCGATAATAATAAAATCTTTTTCTTTTTTTTCTTGTTTACGTCAACCTTTTTTAGTGTTGGTAATTTTGCCATAACTGTTTCTCCTTTATTGTAATATAATATAAATATCTAAAACTTTTGTTAAAACCTTGTTTTTACGCGATAATAATCGCTTTTTTATCTAATTTCTTCATAGCCGACAATAGATTTTCTATGCCTCTATCCTCACTTCTTGCATCTTGGAACACCACCAAATAGTCACAATATTTAGTATACATTTTTGTTTGAACAAAATAATTACTAATACTAAATGGCTTATTAAAATATGAATCAGGTAATTGAGTGTGTAATGTTCTTACACTATGAGCTGCTGGAAATTCGGTATAGGTGTATCCAAATTCTAATGCATATTTTTTAACATAAATATCTGCACCATTCTTATTAGCTCTGGATACTATCTCAATACTATCCTTTATATTATTTTTAAGATTAAAAATAAAATCTTTGATCTTACGTTTGTTATGATATTCAGGATTACCCGTTATTCCTATTCTCATTTATTAATTAAATGATATCTTTAATTGATCTGATGATAGTGCTTCTTCGGTTGAGGTTTGAACCCATCCTAGATAAGCAGCAACATCACCTTGAATAACCTCATTGTTATCCAATATTTTTCTATACTCGTCCATATTAATGGTAACCTGGATAAGATCCATTTTTTCCACAGGTTTATCATGAAAAAAGGTTATCATTTTAGTATGCTTATCCCAACTGGTTTTTAACCAGCTTCCTAATTCCCATACATCTTCTCGCTGTATCCATATATTAATTTTCATAGCTATTCTCCTTTTAATTTATTTCCATTCGGGTTGAACCCTTTCTATATTCGCAATACAATTAAACCTATTATAATCACAGGTAATTTCATCTTCCGTAGTTAAATCCTTCAATGCATAAAAACTAACCACCTTATTTTCAAATTTAGGTTCGGCTGTAGGTTCATATGAATGATTATGCATATTACCTAATAGCGTTTCTTGGCCAATTATATATTCAGTATCTTCATTTAATTTACCTATCTCTCCAATGATTTGATATGCATATCCTATAAATTCATCCTTCTTTATATTCTTTACAGGAAATATTCCCTGGCCCTGAATATTAGAATCATTTATTGTAAATTTTAATTTTTGATCCTCGTCTTCTTTGAACATAAATCTTCCTGTGTCTTAAATTCGCAATATTTACAATGCTTATTATTTTTACCTGCGATAGCTAGATGTTTGGCCATGGTATTATAATTACCATCTACCGTAAATGCATTATTTATAAATTCATTAACTGATCTATCTATCTTATTTCTTGTTGGTGTTCCAGATGCTGGCACAAATGTTTGAATACGTTTTATAGGCCATTGTGAATTTTCATCAATCTTTCTACGAACTATAAAATATTCTATATCTATCATTTCAGGATCTATATTAAATTGTTCCGCAAAGTATGTTTTATATAAAACCATTTGAGATGTTTTTATCTTATCAGCTTTTTGATATTTATTCCATCCTCTTGTGCTTGTTTTAATATCAAAGATTTTATATCTTCCTGTAACAGTATCTTGCATTACTATATCGATAAACCCTGTAAACAATATATTTGTATTAACCTTTAATGGTATACTTAAATGTGTTTCTACGCCTACTAATTTAGTATTCTTTTTACTAAAATATCCACCTCTTTTTTTAATAAAATATTCTAATATCTCTACGCCATCATAGAAAAATTCTCTCATCTCAGTCTTATTAGTAAATCCTGGCTCCTGTCCCATTGCCATAGCTTTTCTATATTCTTTAGCCATAGCACCCCTTAATATATCTCCTAAAGGTAGTTCATCAGCTTCCTTAATAGAACCTTCATACATTATTGTTAAATAACCCTGTAATGTTTCATGAAATGCCGAACCAAAAAGAGTATGTATTGATTGAGTAAATGTTCTTAAATTATCAACATAATTTAATTTCCATCTATGTGGACATTGAGCATACATAGAGTATTGAGAATAAGAAATGGACTTTTGTCCTTTCTTCTTTTTTGTAACCGCAAGATCTAATATTGAATTTAGACCCTCTTTTTTATTATCTTTCATATTATTATTAATATACGAAAATAATTGCAAATAACCAAATTATTTCCACTTTTTATTTTTAACAATTTGTGCAATAATACCATATATTGAAAGGTCTTGAAATGTATCTTTTACTGATTCAGTCTTAACCTTTGCTTCCTTACTTAATAATACTAATTGCTTTAATCGTTGAATCTTATCATTCATTCTGAACCATAAACCTGTTAATGCTACCTTTTCTTCTTCCGGAGTATCAAGATTGGATCCTACCGATATATTTCCTTTACCATAATCTAACATCTTACGAGCAAATAAATGAAATTGTTCTCTCGATATTTGTTCATATGCTTTATGAATATCAGGATACCTGTCCTGTAATTCCTGTATATCATTACAATAAGTTTTTTCTGCTGTAAAATCGCGTTCGTCTATTTTCATTTCAATAACTTTTTTATTTCCTTTTTTGTTTTACCATATGCTTGTAAAATTTCCTCAAGTCTTTTTAATCCTTCTGAAAAATGCATATGCATCTCTATTCGCTGGATTGCTTCCTGACGTCCTATTTCATGATGTTTGGTTAGTATATCAATCAATTCCGGATTAAATTTATCCACCTTTTTCCCTTTGATGTATTTAGCAAAAAGTTTTTGTTTTGGTAAAATATCACTCATCAATACGTAGTGTGTTTTTTTATCTAACGTATAGTATTTTTGAATAAGATTCATTATACCAATTAATTCCTCTTTCATACTAAGGAAACGATGAATCATATATGGGTTATATACCTTCCAATCATTTTCAGTATATGTATTTATATCCGTTTTCTTAAAGGATATATCTGCTATACAATCAAATATGCCTTTACTCTTCATTACCCGCTGGTGGTAAAAATTGTTCATTTACATGGCCACATGCATTACATGCAAATACCTGAACTGGAATCATTGATTCCTGGCCATTTGGTGACATTACTGCTGATAATTTTTTGAACATCATCAATTGTGTAAAATAGTGGTGACCACATTTATCACATGATACATCCGTTGTATCCTTCAATGCTATTTTTACCTGCATATCATTTGTATTAAGTCCTTGATTATCTCTTGTAGGTCCTGAATTACCTTTAACTACTCTCATTATATTCTCCTATTTTGATTTATATTTAATACCTTCCGATATCATTTTGTTAGCCTCTGCTTCGGCTGCCATAACACTTTTGAAACTTCCTGTCATAACATGCTTACCATGATAAACAAATACCTCGGTACTTCCAGCTATCTTTGTCATCTCACCACGCATATTCTTTTGCCACCTGCCTAGTACAACCTTTTGTCTTATATCAAGATAACCTACACCTTTAATATAATTTCCATATTTACTTCTATTTTTATTCTTTGACATTTTAATTCTCCAATGCTGTAATTATTTTACTAAACATAGCCATTATGTTTATTTCTTTGTCTACCACAAAAGTATCTTGGTATTGTGCTTCAGCTATAATAACTATACAATTTGATACCTTCGCACCTGCATATTCATCAATATTATCAAATAAAAATTTATATAAATCCTCAAAGGTTTTTACTTGACTGTCTGCAATTATTTGTCTTATTGTATTAAATTTCCTGGATCCTTTCAATTCATCCAAAACCTTATTCATATAATCTACTTCTAATAAGGATGCTTTATCAATGACCAATCTACCATCTACTATTTGTCTTTGCAGACCATTTATAGCTCTACGTATATCTGGATATGTAGATTGTACAATTTGAACTAATGCTGGTGCATATCCAGGCCCATTTCCAACTAACTCTTCATCACATATATACTTTAATCGCATTGCAACATCCTTTTGTGAAGGAGGTGTAACGCCAAATACTTGACATCTACTTTGTATAGGATCGATGATCTTCTCTACATAATTACATGTTAATATAAATCTTGTTGTTTTCGAAAACGTCTCCATTAAATTTCGTAATGCTGCTTGAGCATTAGGAGTTAGATAATCAGCTTCATCTAATATAATAACCTTATATTTTCTAAATCCTATAGAGCTTGCAAAATCCCTAATCTTGGTTCTAACGGTTTCCACATTATTCTCATCAGATGCGTTAATATACATATGATCACAATCTATGTTATTTATAACTATCTTAGCAAGGGTTGTCTTACCAGTCCCTGCTCTCCCATAAAGTAGAAGATGGGGAATATCCCCTCCTTCTATATATGTTTTCATCTTACCAACTATTACATCGTTACCGATATAACCTTCTAATGTATCAGGTCTATACTTCTCAACCCATAATGTGTTTTCTTGCTTCATATATTAATATACAAAAATTATTTTGTTTCTTCAACTTTTTTAGGTAAAAGTTCTGATAAGGTTTGAAGCTTTCCATCTGCATCAGCAATTGCTGCTACTAATTTTTCTGCTTCAGCTACTATATCAGGGTGTTCTCCTACTCCAGCTGAATTATTCATATAATTTGTTAAATTTGCAAATGCTGTTAATTTGTCAGCATTGAATTTTGCATTTAATGCATTTATTATTTCTGTTGTCATATTATTCTCTTTTACATCATTGGCATTTGACCTGGACCAACTACCTCTTTATTATCTTCTTTTATTATTGATACTACACATTCTGTTGTTAACAATGTTCCTGCAACAGATGCCGCTTTTTTAAGTGCTGTCTTTGTTACTTTAGTAGGGTCTATAATTCCAACCTCAAACATATCTACTACTGCTTCATTTCTTGCATCATAACCCGCATTTGATACTTTAGATGATTCTACACTATTAGAAATAACCTCTGCATTTAATCCTGCATTTTCCATAATTGCATTGAACGGAGCTTTGCATGATTCTACTAAAATATCCCAACCAATTGCCTGATCTTTTTGTAAAAAGGTAGGTTTCTTAATAGATGAGATTGCATTTAATAAAGCAATTCCACCACCTGGAACAATACCTTCTTTTACAGCTGCTCTTGTAGCATGTAATGCATCTTCTACTCTATCTTTCTTTTCCTTTAATTCAACCTCAGATTGTGCGCCTATCTTTAATACCGCTACTCCACCAGCTAATTTAGCCAATCTTGTTTGAACCTTTTCCCTATCATAAGCTGATTGAGCAGTATCCAATTGAGATTTAATTTCTTCAATTCTATCCACTATCTGTTGCTCATCACCATAACCATCAATGATAGTCGTTTGCTTATCATTTATTCTTACCTTCTTACAAGAACCAAATACTGCAGTATCTAATTTGTCTAATTTCATTCCCTTTGCAGGATCAACTAATGTTCCGCCTGTAATAATTGCTATATCTTGTAAGATTGATGTCTTCTCATCACCAAATGATGGTGCTTTTACTGCTGCTACTGACATTGTTCCTCTAACCTTATTTACTATTAATCCAGCCAATGCCTCACTTGCTACATCATCAGCAATAATTAATAATGGTTTATTTTGTGCAATTGCTGCTTCTAAAACCTTTACTACTTCAGAAAGGGATCCTATACGTTTATTATAACATAAAATCCATGGTTCATCTAATTCCACCTCCATAGCGGTATTATTAGTAACAAAATAAGGAGATAGGAATCCTCTATCGAATTGCATACCTTCTACTACATCAAGAATTGTTTCTGATGACATAGATTCGTCTACTGTAACAACTCCTTCCTTACCCACTTTATCAATCGCATCTGCAATAATTGAACCAATTGATTCATCATTATTTGCACTAATTGATGCTACCGCTTTCATATCTGCCTCATCATCTACATCCTTAGACATAGATTCCAATTCGGTAATAATTTCGGATGCTGCTTCATCTATACCTCTTTTTAATTCTATAGGATTAGCTCCTGATGTAACATACTTAAATCCTTCAGCTACAATTGCTTGTGCTAATACTGTAGCCGTTGTTGTTCCATCTCCAGCCTCTTCATTGGCTTTATCTGCTACCTCTTTTACCATTTGTGCGCCGATATTTTCTACAACATCTTCTAATTCAATTTCCTTTGCTACTGTCACACCATCCTTTGTGGATATAGGTAATCCGTAATCTTTTTCAATAACAACATTTCTACCTCTAGGTCCAAGTGTTACTTTTACTGCGTCTGCTAATTTGTCTACACCATTCTTCATTTTAGAACGTGCATCCTGATTAAAGTCTAAATTTTTAGCCATTGTTTTTATCTCCTTTTGAAATTATCATAATTAATTCTGATTCTCTTATTACATGGTATTCCTTACCATCAACCTCTACTTTTTTTGCTAATGAGCCTGGATAAGCTACTATATCGCCTTCATCACATATTGATGGTATTCTTGTACCACTTAATGTATATCTTCCCGGCGCTGCTTTAACCACTTTACCCTTATCAGTATTTTGGTCTGATGTCTCTGGTAATATAACTCCACCTGATGTCATTGCTTCAGGTTCTAAATTTTCTAAAATAACTTTGTCGTCTATTGCTTGCATAATTTTCTCCTAATTTACGTTTGTTTGCACCATGTAATATTTTGATGCATATTCCTTATTCTTAAATGTTAATACAGCTAATCCATCTGCACTAACCTCCATTAGTCCTTCTTCATTATCTTTATTTGCCGCAAGAATTTCTCTAAGATATTCTGCACTAAATGAAATTGGTTGCATATCACCATCAGCTTCTGCTGATACATTAATATTAATTCTATTACTATTATTATCTGAATGACCGAGAATAATTTGAGTAATACTATTTGATATTACAGTAAAATGCTCTGCATCACTCAAAGCATTCTTTGCCTTGATAAATTTCATAATAAAGTCATTAGTAATTTTAATTCTTACAGTAGCTTCAGGAGTTGCTTTTAATTTAGGTGCTTTTGGTATTACATCTAAATCTGCAAGCATATAATTAAGTGCAACATCACTATCCGTAATTGTTATACCTATTGCTCTTTCATCTACCATTTTTAATTTGAGATCGATTGAATTGCCTACTACACCTAACATTTTCTGTAATTGGGATGTATTATAAATTCCTAATTCACAATCCTGCATTTGTAAATCATTTAATTTAACAACCCCTAATAATGTTTTACAACCAGATATAAATTCTGTTTGTAGACTATTATCAGAGATAGCCCATTTTACTGCTTCAATATTGTTGCCAAGTGAGTACTTTTCAACGAAACCCGTGAGTTTTTGTTTGTCCATTCGTAACCTTTTTAATTTTTGTTATATATAAATATACAAAAAATATATTAAAATTCAAAGAATTTCCGTATAATTTTTATATTTTTTTCAGGAAGATTTCCCCACTTCATTGCTATGTAAAAAGCTTCCAATTTGTTTTTCAATTCACCGTTAAAGATTTTATTATAATTTGTATACTTCCCAATAAAATCTTTTATTTCTTCAGGATCATCATAACCCTTTAATGCACAACTTTCTATGCCTAATGGATTATCGGTGAGATATACCCATTTTATTTTATCACCATTATTAATTTTACCTGCATTCTCCTTATCATAATAGGTTAGCAAATCATTATAATTTATTGATGCCTTTACATGAGCAGGAACACCCTTAAACGATGTATTAAATGGTTTATAGGTTCCTGATGCTGGTAAATATTTTCTAATATTTTTTACTCCTGTAGATTTGGCTATATCAACTATTGGATATGTAGGAATTGCTAATCTAAATTCATAAATTTTATTATCTATCTCATCCTTAGGAACATTTTGTAAAATATCCATAAGAATTTCTCCAAGAAATTTCTTAAATGCTGCAGGATAATTTGATCTTACTACGTCAATACCTTTAACATCTAATTTATTCACTACAACACCTTCGGAATTAATTATCCACTGTGCATATCTTTTTTTAGCTATCCATATACCTGACTTAGCTACAGTCTCCTGTTTAATATCAAATTTATGCGTATCAAGATTATGAAATTTTTTAGCATAAGGTGTATATGTATCATTAATATGATTTTGAACCTCTTCAGCAATACCCAAAATCTTTTCCGTCATAATCTCATCATCAGATGTATCTATACCTGGAAATCTATGCTTAACAAGAGGTAAAGCTGAAAAGAATACTGAGTCTGTATCTGTGTATATACAATGTTCTGTTGATGCATCCAATTCCCTATTATAATAATGATCAACTATCTTAGCCGTATTTTTAATTAATTGTTGACCTGACAATGTAATAGCTTCTGCATTATCTAAATCAAACCATCTAAATGTAGGAGATCCTAATACTCCATACATTGAATTTAGAAGAATTTTAGTAACCCATTGTCTTTGGTGAAAGTATTCCCTTTTATCATCATCACCTGCTTGTGCATGCTTTTTCATTAAATTCTTAAAGGTCATTCTATCTTCAAACCACTTTTCCAAAATAGCTGGAATTAGGCCTTTCTTTCTTGTATTGTATATAGCCCCATTAGCTGCTATTGAATACCTATTTTCTTCCAACCAGGATCTAAGATGGCTTGTGGTTTCCCATTGAGTGTATTTGAATTTAGCATACTTATTTTTTACCTGACCCTCATATGGTCTATCTTCATTTTTAAGGAATGCCTGCAAATCAAAATCATGTATTGTAGATACCTTAGTATCTGGAGATATATTTAATGACATAATTAAAGATGGATAAAGTGATGTTAAATCTAAATCATATATCCATTCATATCTACCAGGTTTTGGATCCATTACAAATGCACCACTATACTTAGCATCTTTTTTATTATCAAAATTCTTATTAGGCGCTACTACATTTATTGTTCTCAAATATGTAAGGATAGCTCCTTCAAGAATCTGAGATTGTACATATATTTTTTCATATGGTACATGGCCTTTATGGCATATTGCTCTTGCTAAATCAATATATTTAAGCTTTTCATCCAACCTTTTTACTATCTCAACATCATTAAGGTTATATTCGATAAACTTATCTATATCGGTTCTAAATAAGTCATCTAATGTTCCGTCATATTCTATCTTACCAAGATCAACCTCTATCTTACCAATAACATCCAATCTATATGATGATCTTTCATTGATTGTAAACTTTTTATATAGTGCTAAATAATCTAATACATCAACACCCAAAAGATTATATTTTAATTCCTTATCTTGGCCACCCATCTTTGACCATTGATTTGCTTCTTTTACAATATTAATTCTACTTAATGCATTTGCAACATCATGACCACATACTCTTGCCATCCTAGCATACAAATATGGTATATCAAAAAATTCAATATTCCAACCTGTTAAAATTGTAGGATCATAATTCTTATAAGCTTCCATAAAGGTTTGTAATAATTCCTGTTCGGTTAAACAAGATATTATTTGAACATTATCTTTGATACTAGATTTAACCAATCTTTCAGGATCTAATATCAATACACCATATTCATTCTCACTTTTTAGCCAATAAGCTATTGATGTAATTTTATTCATAGGATTCCGAGAATTAGGAAATCCTTGTAAAATCTCTGTCTCAATATCAAAATAAAATTCCCTATGATTGGTTGATGGTTCATCTGAATGACCATATTCATCAATCAATACTCTGGTTTCTAATTGAACATCCGATTCATATATCTGACCCTTCTTTAACTCCTCGTCAGACCATCTACGAACCTGTTTAACGGCTTTACCATCTAAAGTGTATGATTTGCCTTTAGGATCTTTTTTATAGCCGTAGCGATAGTCTTTGAGCGGTCTTTTAATATAGCCATCTTCATCATCCCATATATGAGCCCAGCCCTTCGTCCAATATCCTTGCGGTGTTTGCTGAGGTCTTTCAATTGCTATATTTTGATACATATTATACTAATTCTTCAACTATTCCTACTGCTTCAGATACTATTAATAATGTTACTGCAACTCCAATATTCCATGGAATAAACATATAACCTATTATTCTTATTCCTGATTTAACAAAACTAATTTGCTGATGTTTTTTTGCATCTGGTAATTCCTGCTTGGTATCATTTTGTAATCCACCTGTTCTTGTCATATTATATACTTTTTAATTCTTCGTCTGTAAAAAATTGTTTTAGATTTGGTCTGAAATAATTAATTGATTTCATCACCTTATTATCACTACTTCTATATACCACCCATCTGTCACCAACCTTTTCATAATGACAAGGATGGCCTTTTTCTTCTGATCTTAAAGCAACAGTTGCCTTTGCTTCACTTTCTGTAGCACATGATTTAGACATATTTGAAGCTTGTACCTCTTTATATGCTGGTTCTATTCTATCTTTAAGACCATGCAACATAGCTCCATTTCCTAATGATACATAAGTAATATCCGCTAATGCATCTAATACTTCTACTATATCACCCTTTTCACATGCTTCTTTATATTCCGCTAATTCTTCCATAATAAAATCATATACAAACATCCATTCCTTTTTATCTGGAATATTAGGTGTATAATTATTTGGTTTGCCGAATGTAGCATTAAATTCCTCTACCTCACTTATAAATGGTACTTTTTTATTATCTTTCATTTTATAATCCTCCTATAAATTCATAAAACTCTGAACGAGCTAAATTATTATTATCCATAAATACACCAGACATCTTTGCTGTCTTCATTGTTGAATCGTGCTTTACACCTCTTACACATGCACACATATGTCCAGCTTCTACCATAACAGCTACACCTATATTTCCACCTGTAACCTTATTTATATGATCATGGATTTGCATTGTTAAATTTTCCTGCACTTGCGGTCTTCTTGCATAAAATTCCGCAATTCTATTTAATTTACTCAATCCAATAATTTGACCATCCTTTGAAGGAATATAAGCTACATGAGCCTTGCCTATAAATGGTTGATGATGATGAGAACATAATGAATGTATTTTAATATTACCTTGAAATACCATACCATCATACTTATCCACATTATCAAATGCTGTAATTTTAGGTTCATTATTATAACATCCTTCAGCTATATCATTTACCCAAGCTTTAGCTACTCTCATAGGAGTATCATTTGAATTAGGATCATTTCTCCAATCAAATCCTAAAGCATCCATATATTTGGAATATGCTTTAGCTGCTTTCTTAATTAACCTTTCTTGTTGTTTCGGTGTTAATGGTAAATTACCATTTGCATATTTTAATTTCTCAGTCATTTGTTTTCCCTTTTGCATAAATATTTTCTAAATTTCTACTTAACCCTAAATCATCTAATCCATATCCTACTACCCATTCATCATTTATCTCAAATCCATATAAATCAATTGGATGTGTATTATCTTTTCTTTTTAATAAAGATACTATACTAATTCTATTTGGTAATTGTTGATTAAAATGAATAACTAATTCCTTCATTGTATTTCCTGTATCTATTATATCATCTATAATATACAAATTTTTTCCCAATAAATCAACTTCTACATCACTTTTTATTTGAACTCCTGAAGAATTATCTTTACCGATATATGATTTTGCTCTTATGAAATCAATCTCACATAATCCATTATACTCTGATACTAAATCTGTAAAGAATTTATAAGCTCCATTTAATACACATATAAACACTGGTGGTAAACCATTATCATATTTAGTAGTGTGTTGTTCTAATTGTTCAGCCATTATCTTGATACGATCGGCTAATTGAGGTTTATCTATTAATATGTCCATTTAATAATATCTTTGAATCGTTCATCTTTTGCGTCTATCCTACATAATCCACCATTCAATGGACCAATACAACAATTTATGGATGCTATTACCTTTCTCATATCCGGCAAGCTATACCAGCATGCTACATTATTTTTTATATCTACGTGGTATATTCTATCGGATTTTGATTTCCAAAACCACCCAGGACTGTAATCCTTTTCAAATTCAAGATAAAAATGTCCATCATTTAGATTACCCTTACTATCTAGATAATATGCATTATACCAGCTATCTTTTTTAATACCGAAATCTATTCCATCTGTCTGCGCTTTCCAATCTTCTCTTAGATCAATAACTTCATCATAAACCGTATTTAATTTATTAAATAGCCATTCCTCTGCTTTACCACCTTTTAATCCTGATACACCAAATTTCTTGGTTAATTGTTCTGTACTCATATTTTATTATTTTTGTTGTTTATCATATTCATGTATTGCTATTCTTAATTTTGTAATCAGATCCTTTATATCCAACGGATCCATGGTTACCGCACAACAGGTATCTTCCACCTGATCTTCGATTTCCTTTAATATAGCATATATTTCCTTTATTGTCATTATACACCACGATCTGTATCATATGCTATAATATGATCCCTACCTGTCATATTATATCCATGTTCTGCAACCATTTCAAATACTAATGGATACATTTTAACTAATGTCTCTCTAGTATCACCAGCTGGCATAACATAGGTCTTATCTTTTGGTATATCCAATTCAATTCTATAATCCTCAATTTCCTTAAGATTTTCCTCTGTGCCATCCCATACAGGCTTGAAATGATAATCCTTATGATATGACATCATTTGTTTTATTGCTTCCGTATTTTGTCTAAGTCTATTATGAGTCTTTATCATTTTTTCATCCACCACCTTACCTGCTGGAGTAATAGCTCCTATTACTGGAACACTATTACTAAATTTAGGACTGATAGATAATAGATCTAATGGATAATCTGTTTCTACAAATTTACTTCCCTCTGTTTCTATAGTAACTATAATACCTCTTTCATTAGCAAAATGTGTTATTTCATTCACCAATGCTGGATGCATGGTAGGAGATCCTCCTGTTAACATCATTTCCTTTACCTGAGGGTTCTCATCATAAATTTTAATAATATCATTAAAGCTGAATGTTCCCTTTTCTGGGTGTATTGATGTATACCATGAATCACACCATCCTCCATCACCAAAATAACATCTATGAGTACAACCTGTTGTCCTTACGGCAATTGTTGGCCTTCCAAATCTACTTCCTTCTGATTGTACACATCTATATACTTCTAATATAGGTAATACTTTATTATAATCTTCTATTCTTTTACGCATGAGACTCTAATAATTTTTCTACATGATCCTTTGCTGTTTCCCAACCATCAATATATTCCACAGGATCCTTTCTGTTTAATTTTAAGAATGCTTCAATTCTTTCTACCGATGATGCTGATTTATAATCTGATCTTCCCTCTGCATCAGGTTTATATGATGTATTTGTTCTTTTATAAACCTCATCAAAATCTAATCCTAATACAGCGCAAGCTGCTTCACCATCAACTAATATACCATATTTATCATCCTCCAAATATGGTGTAATATATTTTACTTTATCAGCATCCCAATTACCCTGCTTGAATGCTTCATAATCTGCGTCTCTAAATTCCTGTCTACAATCAGGATAAATAGCATGATCGCCTGCATGTATACCCATTGCTATTTTTACTTCACAATCATTTTGTTGAGCTATAGATAATGCTACTGCTTGAATGATAGATGAGAATATTTTATTTCTGTTAGGAACAACGGTATCTTTCATATTGTCCTCTTCATAATGACCTTCAGGTACCTCTTCACCGCCTTTTACAAGATTTGAATCTAATAATCCAACCAATCCTTGTAATGTTATTCTTTGATATTTTACAGAATGACCATTTCTATCTAAATACTCTATTAATTCCGCTGCTCTTTCTAATTCTACATTATGCTTTTGACCGTAATCAAAACTTAATGCTGTTACTTCATAGCCATGTGCCAATAAATGTAACAATACTGTACTACTGTCCATTCCACCTGATAAAGATAATACTGCTTGTTTTTTCATATTTATTCTCCTATTTTTTCTAGTGTAACGTCCTTTTCTTCCATTTCAATCTTACCTGTTTCTTCTAGATAATCCTTTATTTCCTGAACTCTTTCATCTATGCCTATTGTCTCTAATTCTACTACCTCTAAATCAGGATGTCCATTCTTTATTACATGAATAGTATTTTTCATATGTATAGCTATCTTTTCCTGATACTCTGCATCAGTATCCCTTACACCATCCTCTTTAAGAAATTCTTTATAAGGTGGAATATATATAATTAAATCGAATGGAAAAGTATGCATAATAGCATTCATAATCCTACTTGAATAATTAACCGATTGTGAACTAACAAATCCATCTTGCATACATTGCATTGCATAAGCATGAGAATCAATTATACATCTATCAAATAATGAATATTTGTGTGCATATTGAGCTTCTTGTGCATTTCTTAAATGAGTAAGAGTAATTAAATCTTGCGAATAATCATCCCCTTCTTTATTTATTTTTACATTAGAATTCTTAGCTAATGATCTAACCACTTCATCATATACATGCATCCATGGCATAGCTACTTTTAATTTATTTACTAATGTTGTCTTACCTGTTCCCTGTGCTCCTACAAAAGCTATTTTCATATTTTTCTCCTTTATTATAATATAATATACAAAATTATTTTAATATATCCAACACATATCGCTGATTTTTTAGCATTAATTCCTCATTTACTGAATATGGTTCCTCTAAATCAATTGTCCAATCGGGCTTCATATAATCATATTTATCCTCAAATTTTATTCCATCTATGGCACAATGATATACTATACTAGTATCCACTCCTCTTATTAAGGATTTTTCTTCTGATGTATATTCCTTGAATTCATCTACTGTACTCCAACATCCTAATAAATGAATATCTTTATTTTGAGGATTATTTGCTAATGCATATCTTACCGCCTCTGGCCTTCCTCCAGCAAATTGTGTCTCAGTAACCTTTGGTACTGCTAATACATCTACATCATCATATTTGCTTAATGTATCCCATGTACTTTTCCATTCTTCAGGATTCTTTCCATGACAAACTACCTGCAACTTTGTTTCTTCCATCATTAACCATAATTCAACCTTTGATAATGCTATATCGGTTGATTTGATTGTAGCTTTACCATCTCTATATACATCTGGTAATACTATTTCTGATGGTCTTAATTCCTCTGCTGCTTTCATTACAACATCTGATTGTAATGCTTTATTACCTAATTCAATTAAAGAATTATCTAAAATGACATATTCTCCATTAGCTAATTTTTGTTTATAAAATTCCGTATATTTAGGATATTTTAATATTAAATGTGTTAATGCCATATGATAATCAGTATTATCATATTTTAGGTCGTGTGTTGGACAAATAAATGCTACTTTCATATTATATTCTTAAATAAATGTTTTTGGATTATTATTTTGCTTTACATCATCATCTGTATCAGACATAGTATTGCCATTAGGTATACCTGTTATTTCTCTAGGTTGATGAGTATCTACATTTGGATAGTATATTGCTGAATTATTTGTTCCGCCTTCAAATGATTCTACCTTCAATACCCTTACTCTTCCGTTTGTTTCTTCTAACATCTTATCATTAATAAGATTATATACCCATTCTGCATATCTTTCACAACCAACATGATCCATAACCCTTAATTGAACAAGTCCTACTTTATCCATCTTTCTAAATATTTCTAAATGTGGATCATCTGCAGCTACGACTGTTGTATGATCGAATTGATTTGCTAATTCCTCTTTGATGCCATTTCTTTTGAAACACCCAAAATCACAAACATAGTTCATGTGATCCAATTCACCCTCGAACCATACCTTAAATTTTAATGCATACCCATGCACGAATTGGCAATGTGAATGTGTTGCTCTGTGTTGTCTAAATGCTGTACTAAATCCATCAAATATTTTTGTACTCTTAAATTGTGTCATTTTTTTCTCCGTTTAGGTTATATAATTCTGATTGATGTAGATCATCGCAGAACTTTTCGTAATTATTTATTAATGAGCTTTTATATCTATGATATTCATGCCCGGGTTTTCCATTAAGTGGTTTTCTTAATCTTTCAACAATCCTATTTCTGAGTATCATTGAAGCACTCATATCAGGTTGCCAATCATTATGGTATTTTTTAGGAAATTCATTAAGGTCTAATTTGGTTCCAGGTTTGAAATTACGTCTTCGCATTTCATTATTGACTGCACCTAATCTCTTTTTAAGATATACTAATTTATTCTTAAAAAAATTTATATGACCCGTTCCCATCTTAAATATTGCAGGAACTGGAGATTTAATCTCAAAACCATGTTTTCTTAAACCACCTGTGATCATAGTGATTTCTACACTTTCAGCTATCAAATGCTGATCTGATAAATGTTTAGGATCTACTCCTATATTAACTCTTGCCATAACTATTTTATTAATATACAAAAAATTATTTTAACTACCAAATTTATTATAAATTATTATTTTTATACATTTCAATGTTTATTCCCATTTTCTATTGTATTTTTCCCTTTGATCAATTAATACATATTCTACTGTATCGTGATGACCACAATGAGGACATCTTAATTTTTCCAATTTATCTGCCTCATTGATTTTCCATTCACCTTCGCATTTTTTATTGCTACATTTGTAAATGTATGTATGTCTTATAAATACTTTGTGTCCCATTTGAATACCCCAATTGTTTATTAGTACACATAACCATTTATATATTATTTTTATATGGACAATGTCTGCAGTTAGAGTTGCAGCAAGAGCCTCTTCTTTTATGATACATTTCGGTCATAACCATTTTTCCCTCTTCCCAATAAAATTCATCTGGTTTTAATTTAGGTTTAAGGAATTCCTTATAATATAAATCCTGTATCCAATCCACTTTATTTGACCTCACAACTTCCTCCTGCACAAGCTAATTCGCCTGCAAGATTTGTATTATCATCTATTTCTATTACATTAGTTAAATCAACATTCTGTAATGATTTTAATAAATCATCATATCTTTCCTTTGTTATGTCCTCAAAAGGTGCTTGTGTATATGATCCACCATCATGAGGTAAAACAGAAAGGCCATTATAATGATTTCTATTATTCCACATCCATTCTCCCGCTAATTCCCAATCATCTTCCTTTAATGAAATGGTTGCCGAAACATTATGCGTATTAGATCCATTCCTATGACCTGATTTAACCCATTCAGTAGCTATCTTTTTTACTCTTTCTAATAATTGGAAAGGTGATTCTGTTCTCATTATAGCACCATTCGGGGCTTTTTGAGGAACCTGTATAACTGCTGTATCATGTGGTCTGAAATATTCATCTTCAACTAATTCAGGATGATTATTAATAAGATGGGTATATATTGATTCATTTTTACCTACCCTTATTCTTCTGATATAAAAATCATTGTGCCATGCATGGATACCTGATGATGTTCCTAATGCTAATGATGTTGTTCCTGCTGGTTTAACCGTAGTTGTTCTAGCTGCCTTATTAACACCTATTATTTTTGCAATTCTTGAATTTTCCCTCTTAACTTTATCAGCCGCGATCTCCATATCATATCCTAATACTACACCCGATCCAATACCAGTCATTGAAACACCAATTAATGCATCCTTCTCAGTTGTTTCTCTCCATACATCTCTTAAATAATGGAAATCAGTATATCCAGCTTGTAGAGTACCAATAAATGCTGCAGCTTTTACTCTTTCATTAAGATCCTCTTGAGATTCTATATCACTTGCATTTACTTCACATAAATTACAAAATTGATAAGGTCTTAAAGCAATTTCACAGCATGGATTAGTTCCCCAATCTTTATCATTATTAAAATATATGCCTGGTTCGCCTGCTCCACTCAATTTTACCCTATCCCAAATTTCCATAAAGAATTTTTTGGTAATTTTATGTCTCATTAGACATGCCGAATTATTTGCTCTACCCCTTTGTGGATTCAATTCCCACCATGGCCCAGCTTTACATGAAATCATTTCATCATCGTCTGCACTAAATAAACTAATTAAGGCTGCTCTTCTAATACCACCTGCTAATACTGCATCAGCAATATGGCATATAATATCATGAGCTTCTAAAGTGGTTAATCTGGATCCATTTTCCTTTTGTTCTAATATACCACCCACTTTTAATATACATTCCTTAAGAGGTTGTGGCCCTGGAGCTTTACCACCTGATGTTACTAATTGTGCGCCTTTAGGCCTAACATCTGAATAATCAAATTCTATTCTACTTCCTCCACCATTCATATAAGACTTCATAAGAACCTTTACTGCATCAGCCCATCCTTCTATAGAGTCTCCAATTAGGAATCTTCTTTTTCTTTTAGGATATGGCTTTTGAATAATAGGCAATTTTGCTATATGATGCTTTTGTACTGAAAATCCGACACCGGTTCCGCCTAATAATAAAAACATAGTCTCATTAAATGAATCTAAACTATCTATTGGAAGGTATGCACAATTATATATTCTATTTGGTGATATTGTTATAGGTTTACCTGCGAATTGCATTGATCTCATAGATGGTAATACCTTTTTGTCATACACAAATTTATATTTTTCATTAATCTCATCCTCTAATTGAGGATATTGTTTAATATGCATATTCTTATTACGCGTTACCAATTCTTCCCATGTTTCCCTGCGGTTCAATTCCGGTAGGTATTTTGCATATTTCATATAGACAGTGATGTCCGATAGAATTTGTGTAGAAATTTCCATTTAGTGCTCCTTTATTATTTAGTAGAGTAAAAAGGCAAATCAAAATGATTCGCCTGAACGTTATTAATAATTAGACAAAAGTTATACATTACCTTCTAATTCCTTAAACTTATTTTGTAAATATTTACGTCCTGCCTCTTCACCCCCATCCATTTGTTTTTGTGCGTTACGTCCTTGTAACGATCCTTCATCATATATTTCAATTTGGCCATTTGAAGTATTCATTTTACTAGGAAATGTAATACCATCAGGTCCAAATCTATTTTTAATAACATGCCATCTACCTGTACCTGCTATTTTATCCTCTATTTTTCTTGATAAAGATAATACAAAATCAGCCGTCATTATCTTACTGTATGATTCTGCTATCTTTTCTGCTCCAATTATATCGTCTTCTAATGAAGATCTATTTGCTTGGGAAGCTGTCCAAACTGGTATCTGATATTCACCAGCCATACCTCTAAGATCCTCATATATATTACCAAGCTCATGTCTAAGATCTTGTGTTCTACCTGCTCCTCTTAATAAATCCGCATAATCTACAACTATCATATCAGGTTTATATCCCATCATCTGAACCCTATCTAAATGGGCTTTGATTGTATTGACAGTAGCGGATTTGGTAGGATAATATTTTACTACCAATCTCCCATCTAAATTCTCTACCACCTTTTTAACATCATCTATATGGTATTTCAAATTTTGTGCTGCTATACCAGAAAATACCGAATCAAATCTTAATCCAACATATGCATCATTAAGCTCTAAGGTATAGTGAACCGCACTTAGTCCTGCTTTTACCGAATTAGCTGCTACATTTACCAGTCCCCAAGATTTACCTATTCCTGCAGGAGCTACAAATACGCCTAATTCACCAGGACCTAATCCACCATCCATCAAATCATCAATTACTGACCATCCTGTAGGAACTGTCTTACGAGTACTTTCCTGAAATCTTGCATCTACATCGATATTATATTCATGACCTATGTCTCTCTCGGCTCCAGCCTTCATTGCAGTATCAATTTTCTCCTTTATTGAATCATATTCACCTTGTTGGAGTAAATTAACGGATTCCATAATAGCCGTTTTTAGGGTTTGATTTTTACAAAAATCTAATGCTTCCTTTTCTATAAATTCTATATCAGGTGCATCAGATTGTTTTGTTATTTGTTTTAGATTATCAACAATTGTGGTTTTTAATACATCGCCTTCTACATCATTCAATTTAACCTTCATAACCTCGAGTGTAGGTAAAGTACCAAATTCTACAAAATAATCCAATATTGATTGAACTATCCATTGATTTGCTTCCGATTCCATAAATGCTGGATTCAAAATATCACTTATTTGTTGTAGAAACAACCTATCCTTGAATAAAGCTGCGATGAGCTTTATTTGAAAGGAATACCCGAATTTACTAAATGTATCTGTCATTAATATTAATATATAAAAATTTTTTTAATAAACCAAATTATTTGGCACTTTGTTTTGCGAATGCATCTAATGATGTAAATGTTTCACGTAACCAGAAATCAAGATTTCTAATTATTGTAGTAAGTCTATCTTCCATTAACATAAGCTTAAATTTATGTACATTTAATGGATTGATATGTTCTCCAACTATATTTCGTATTTTCTCTTTTGCTGTTCCAGAGATATCTACATCATATAATTGCATTAACCTGTGATTTAATTCAATCTGATCCTTATTACTGCATATCGACTGTAGTATTTTGATCTCTGAATCTTCCGAAGCTTTTAATACTTCATCAATTGAGACTTCCCTATCTTCAAATATAATAGGCAATCTTTTTTGCAATGTTTTTAATCCAGCTCCTTTAATACCAGGAATATTATCGGATTTATCACCCGTAAGGGTTCTATATAATAAAAAATTATGAGCTGGAATACCGGTATCTGATTGAACATCACCCTTAAAATATAATTTCTTTTTTGTTGGACTCCAAACCGTTATTCTATCATCAACTAATTGTAAAAAGTCTTTATCGGATGACATAATAAAACACTGAGAATCGGTTAATATTTGTTTACTGATATAAGCTATAGTATCATCAGCTTCAATATTATCTAATGATAAGATGGATACTGGAAGATTATCCATATAATTTACTAGGCGAGCTAACTGCATACCCATATTCTTTCTTTGAGCGTCCTTGTCATCACTTCCTACAAATGCTCTATTCAAATTTGAGGTAGGTTTTCTATTACCCTTATATTCAGGATATATTTTTCTACGTCTTTGACTTCCACCTTTACCATCAAAACATAAAATAACCCTTGTTGGTTTTATATTTTTAATGGCATATCCAATAGATAGTAATGATCCTGAAATTCCTCCAACATGAACTCCATCATCATTAGTAACAGGTGAAATTGCCCAAGCTCTTATGAATGTATTCAATCCATCCACCAACAGGACTCTATCATTAAGTCCTGTTGGTTTGGAATTGTTTTCCTGTAATGTTTCCAATATAGAAAAATACTTGTTATTACTCATATGCTATCCTTCTGGTACTGGTTCCTCTGACAATTCGATATCATCGATACCTAATTCATCAGATTTGTATTCCATAATAGCTGCTGTACACATTTTATCATAGATTTCTTCCTTCAACCCATCGTTGTTATCAACCAGAGCTTCCCAATCTTTAGATAAAAATTTATGTGCTTTTCCTGAATCATCAGTATAACCATACCATGCTCCAGATTGAGTGACCAATTTATGGTTCTTCATTAATGTTAACCATCCACCGTAATCATCTATTCCCTTATCAAAGAAAATATCAAATTCAGCGACTCTTAAAGGTGGTCCCATACGATTTTTAATAATTTTAGCTTTGGTCTTAATTCCTATTACCTTGTCTAAAGCTACTATTGCACCTTTTTGCTTAATCTGCCCAGCAGCTTGTAATCGTAATCTACAAGATGCATGAAATCCGATTGCTTTACCGCCTGATGTGGTATATGGATCACCAAACATAACTCCAAGCTTTACTCTTAATTGATTAGTAAATATAAGTGTTACCTTATTTCTACCTAACAATTGAGTAATTTTTCTCATTGCTTTTGATAATACAATAGCTTTACTCGTAGCCCAACCATCCTTAGAATAGTCTGCCTCCTGTTCCACTTTTGTAGTAGCCGCTGCCACAGAATCAACAACAATTGTTACTAATCGATCTTTATTAGACTCTCTAGTCTTAGCTATAATATTTTCGATTACCTCAAAAATATCCTCAATTGTTTCTAATTGAATATATAACATTTCTGCTACATCTACGCCAATACATCTTAAAAATTCCTCATTACAAGCATTTTCAGTATCTATAAATACTGCTAATCCACCCTTCTTTTGAGTATTAGCTAAAATATGTCCTGCTAATAATGATTTACCTGAAGCTTCTAATCCTGTTAATTCAGTAATTCTACCAACTGGTATTCCACCATTCTTTCTATTGGAAATAGCCAAGTCGAGGGTAGCTGAACCTGTGGATATAAAATCTGTTAAATCGGTTGGAGTTTCTTCGGATCCATCTAAAAAATATGCGACCTTATAACCCTTAAATTGTTTATTAAGACTTGTAGCTAAAACATTAGCTAGGTCGTCCCTTACTTCTACTTTTTTCTTCGCCATAAAAATAACCTCTATTAATTATTAAATAATTCATCAAATGCCGCACCTACATCATCCACTTTTTTAGTCGACTGTGTAGAATCATTATTCGTCGTTACTGGTTTAGTAGCTGGTTGTGCTGAATTATCAGCTTCCGGATCTAACCATTCAGATAATGATTGTTTAAGATCTTCATAAGAACCTTTCTTAAATATTTCAAAAATATCCTTTTGCCCATTCATAATAGCCTCTGCTACTTCTTTGTTATCAGTAGCTGGCGTCTGATTAGGTTTGATTCTAATTGAAGTAGAAGGAAATTGTTTTCCTGTTTCCTCTGCTGTCTTAAACTCTACAGTAATATCTCTACCTGCATTAACATCTGTGATATCTCCATAATCAGGATCGGCTATAAAGCTTAATAATTCTTGATATACGGTTTTACCAAAGCCCCATAATTTAACACCCTCTGATTCTGCACCTCTAACTAAAACTGGAACATATGTTCTCATTTTAGGTTCAAGCTTTCTTGACATCTGCCAATCATCTCTATTACCTGTAGCTTTTAACTTCTCTGCAAATTCTACAATAGGATCTGCTTCTCCATGAGTTACTGGTGATAAAAAGTTTTTACCATTGAATCCATAGTGAAAGTAAAGTTCTAGGAACGGATTGTCTTTGTTATACTGGTAAGGTACGATTCTTACTGTTTGTTTACCTGGTTCAGGTTTCCATAAATGATTTTGTCTACCTGTTTGGTTTTGTAGGCCGGATAGCCTTTTTCGGATTGCATCTAAATCTAATGCCATAATTTTTTCCTCTTAATTGTTAATTGTTAATAAAATTGTTTAATTGTTATTTGTTACTGTATATAAATAGTACATGTAACTAATATTATATATAATATACAAAAAATTTCCTTAGTATCCAAAGGATATCCTAAAAACTTTTCTTCCATTTTTGTATCTTTTCCGTTAATTTATTGTAGTATAATATACCATTTTTTCTAAAGGTATCAATCCACTCATTTCTTTTTTGGGTCAAATCAAATTCAATCTTATGCATATTATTTACCTGCAATTGACCTTTTCCTAAATTACCAATAGATAGACTATCCCATTTTATATGTTCTATATATGCTACGGATATATCAAAAATTTCTATATTATCCTTATCAAATTTATATGATACAAATATATAAGCTAAGCTATTATTAGGATCCTTATAATAATCATTTAATCTTTTAATGGATATCAAATTAGGTCTAGAAAATGAAGCATCCAGATTATGTGTTTTAATATCTAATTTTAATGTTATATCATCAGACTGTATTTCTACATCTTCTATACTTCTAGGGCTTGAAGGATATTTGGCATTAGGATAATTATCTATTATCAATTCCCTAACATGTGCTTCCACTATATCACCTACACCTCTCTGCATAATACCTCTACCCACCGGAATATAATCAGGCATTTCAGTATTTAATAGATATTCAATTTTCTCTATTTCCAAAATACCTGTATTAATACCATACATGTTGCTAATCCTAAGGATACCCAAGTTTTTGTATTTAATGGTTCATTCATAAACCACCATGTTAAAAATGCAAATGATATCATACCTAATGCAAATACAACCAATCGCTGTGGCCATAACAATCCATCAAATCCCTCATATGCCATTTTTGTAGCTATTATAAACAAATAACTAATAGGTATTCCTAATAATGATAATGTTATTGGATTCTTCTCAAACCATTTCCATACAAATTGTCCATTGATTTGAAGCCATACTAAAGTCTGTGTAATGAAAAATAACCCACTACTTATTATAATTAATTTTATATTCATCTATTCTATTATTGTTGTTGTAAAATATTTATTGAATTTTTTATATTCAGGTAATTCCATTAACCTCTTTTTTTGTCGATAATTATGAGATCCATTTTTTGATTTCATTTTCCAAAATGATTCCCTTTGTGGCCTTGGCTTATTAGCATCTGGATCAAACCTTGATCCAAATAATTTTGCAATATACTCAGGAGTATGCCACTTGCCAATTATCTCCCAACCTGATCTATTTGCTGTTTTTCTTACATGATGATTCATTGTATATGATCCATCTGATAAAAATAATTTATATCTATTAATACCAATTCTTTTAGATCCTATAACCATATATTCTTTTGGTTTATCTAATACCATTTCCATATCATCAATATAAACTATACCGCCCTTTGGAGCTTTTAATTTAATATTTTTTAATACCTGACCATCACCATTTTTCAAAGGAATCCATACCATATTAATCTTGATCTAATAATTTTGCATAAGCAATTCTAACCTCATCCCTAAGATCCGATATTTCAGGACTACTTATAATACCTATCCTGAACGCTGAACTTGTAAGATAATTAAGACTTCTACGAACCTTTAATGGATCAATCATATCTCCTAAATAATCCCTCATCTCAAGAATATTGGTTCTCATTATTTCTGGAGTCTTCCATGTCCCAACATATCTGGATCTCATATCCTGCCATACTGGCTCAGCTACTACCATTTTAATATTAGCTGATCTAACCTCAGCTGCTGATGGATTGGACTCTGCAAATTTTTTACATTCCTCACCATATAATCTTAATGTCTCTATTTTACGTTTCATATTAAAAGAAAAATTTATGTGTATTATCTATTTTTTTACTATCATTTCTAAACCCTATCAATTTATCATATCTCCAAATCTCCTCATTATTCTTATTGAATACCTCTATCATACAATCCATAAATTGATTACACTCATTATGATAATAACCTTTTTTAAGCCATTTAGTATTTGTATTATACATATCCTTCCAAAGAATCAATCTTTCCGAATAAGAATAATTTACTAATAATTCCTTATTATTAATATCTCTATTCTCTTTATCATATAAATCTCTAGATCCATATGTATCAATCTCTGATAATATAATATCAATTGCCTCAAAATTCTTAGCCGCCTTATATCCCATTATAAGACCTTCACACCAATTAACACATCTTTCCCATCTATCAACAGATTTATTATCATTAAAATAATTTTTTACCTTAGATAACTTTTCATCTAAACTAAATTTAGAACCTTTAATAGAAGATCTAACTATTTGCCAATCAGCATTATATTTTGTAATATCTTTACTTTTTCTCATCTCATTTATTTATATCTAAATATACGAAAAATATCTCATATAACCAAATAATTTCGCTATTATTTTAGAAAGTTGTGAACCGAAAAGGATTCGAACCTTTGACCTATTGCTTAGAAGGCAATTGCTCTATCCAACTGAGCTACCGGTCCATTGTACTCCGACGGAGAATCGAACTCCGATTACATGGATGAAAACCATGCGTCCTAACCATTAGACGACCGGAGCAAATATTAGTCTTTTATCACCAATTCGTATTCGCCTGAGATATACTCTTTTCTACCCTTAGCATACTCTATTGGATTTTTTTGATGTGTCTTAAATGACGAATAACTATCCGGTCCATCTTTAAGTATTTGCACTTCACCATATCCTGGCCAGTGAGGTCCTTTAGTCATTTCTACTATAATTTGTTTTCTAACTGGTGTGTTAGAGTGATCCATATTGAACCACGCTTGTTTTAATAATGTTCTTTCTAAACTCATAATTTTTAATTTTTGTGGAGAATATCGGAGTCGAACCGATGACCTCTACAGTGCAAGTGTAGCGCTCTAGCCAGCTGAGCTAATCCCCCTGTTATATACATAACTTTTCTTTTAATCTTTTAACATGCTTACATTCCTGAAATGGTCTATACATAGCTGCTGGACATTCACATCCAAAATCATCATTAGATGTTCTGGATATCTTATAATATTTTAACTTACCAGTCTTCTTATCTCTAGATCCCATCTCACTATAAAACCACTTTTCCATATTATATTAGTTTTCTTTTTTTTGCATCTTCAATAGATAAATACTCTATTTCGTCTGGCCATAATACTTCTACGTGATCTTTGTATATTTTAATCTTTGGTCCCATGTTACTGTATATTTTCTGATTCGTTAGCCATTGCCATATCTAATTCTAAAGAGCAAGGTATCTCCCCGTCTTCTTCAATAATCTGTATGTCAGTCATAAGTGATAAAGCTTCTTGAGGAGTTATATGTAAGTTTTGAGGATTGTTTTGTCTTTGTACCTCTGTATAAACTACTATCTCTTGGTACATATCAATGTCGGAAGCTTTGATTAAGGTACCTTGGTCATCTAGATGAGATTTGAAGATTAATACTTCTCCAACTTGTACTAGGTCTGTTAACTCTTTTTTCGTCAACTTAAAGAAGTCTTCAGTAATTGTATATATGTGGTATTCAGTTACTGAATGTGATTGAGTTGATCTTGCTTGTAAATTTAATTTTGATTTCATATTATTGTATATTTTCTGATTCGTTAGCCCATTCCATATCTAATTCTTTTGAGCATGGTACAATATTATGCTTTTCAACTAATGCATTGTATGCCTTATCATATTCCTTGTCGAATAGATCCAAGTCTAATGGAGTCGCATTTTCAAGAACGTATTGTTCATGATTCTTTTTTAGTGTTTCTAATTCAAATTCAAACGCAACTCTTTCAGTTGTTTTATTATCAATTTCTTGTAGTCTAGCAATTTCAGTCTGCAACTCTTGTAATCTTTCTTTTGTCATTTTATTTATATTTTTTAATCAATTCTTTATAGTTTTCCATGATGTAAATAATTTCTTCTTTATTTAATCCTGTTAACATTTTTACATTTGTTAAGTCGAACATATTTGTTACTCCGCTTAATCTACACCCTTCATATCTATTGAATTGTGTTTTAGTAATTTTCATATCCGTTATCATACTAATATCATATGTTTAGGAACATTATATATATTTCCATTTATATTCACTTTACATTTTTTATGATTTACCTTTACTACCTCACAAGATACGCCAGCGAACTTAGGCGAATCTATTTGAACTTTCTGGCCTATCTTAAATCCGGAATGTTTCAAAGCCATCATTGTTTCTATTTGACCTTTTAATGTTTGTAATTCTTCATAAGACATTAAATGAAGATTTTCGAAATTTTTTTGCATTTTTTAATATTTTTATTAGCACTCTAGAACTTTGTGTTCCTTATTATTTATATATAAATATACGAAGAATATCGCACTTTTCCTACAAAAATCGCAGGTATTTTAATAAAGTTATGAACAATATTAATGGCCATTCTATGAATACAAGCCATGATATATTGATAGTATGATATAGTAAATTTAATAATATTATTAGTGTTATTAGTTCAATCATTATACCGATCTTCCATTTTCATAAACATGCTTTACTGTTGGAAATCTTAATGATATTCCACCCTCCTGATTCTTTGTCTCTTCGAAGTATTGAACTGTAATAGTCTTACCTATAATCTTACTATGATCTTTACCGAACTCTTTTCTTTGTTCTAAAGAGAATCCTGATCCAACTCCAACCTTATGGCCTTTATGTTTAATCATAATTTGGCTTAAAGCATTTATAGTCTTTTCTTTACCTTCTGACACTATTCTAATATCTCCATTAGTAGCTCCCATAACCTTATATTCCTCATCATGGAACTTCTTAACTTTTAATAGATTTTTTGTTCTCTTACCTTCATATTTTACATTCTTTCTTAACATGATACCTTCCCAATTATTATCGGCAGCTAACTTAACCCATGTCTCAAAATGATCATCGCCTGTAATTACAGCTTGTTCTTCATACATTAAGTGATGCGAATAATTAGATGTAATTTGATAAAGAAAAGTCCTTAATGTTTGTAATCTATGCTCTAACCAACTAGAGTCAGCTTCTCCATTAAATTCCTTTATATGTAACATATCAAATATCTTAAATACTGGATCCTCGATAGTATGATCTTTTTTCTTAATTTCTTTCATTACACTTTGAAAATCTTCATTCATATTTTCATCTAGCAAACAAATCTCTCCATCAAATACATAATTAACAATACCAGTAGATTCGATAGCCTTCTTTATTTTATCCAATGTTGTAAATTCATTTCCTACTCTAGAATATAATTTACATTTACCTTCTTCATCAACAATAGCTAAACATCTTACTCCATCTAATTTTCTAGATGCATACCAGGTATCATTCCAATCTACTAATTTAGGCTCATATACATTAGCTAATGCTACTTTGAATTCTGGTATTAAATTTGGAATAACCTTATTAATAACAGATTCAGAAGCTCTTATTTCAAGGTTTCTATCTAATATAGAGAATATAAGATCTTCGAATCCTTTATTAACCTCTACAAATCTATTAACTAATTTAATTGCATCATGACCTGTAACTTTTCTTGTTGCTAAAAAATCTAAAACCTGAAATAATGTATGATGGCCTTGTGCTATCTTATCACTATTCTTCTTACAGTTCTTACTAGTAACATGATATTTGAAATAAGGATTATAAGTATAATATAATACCTTTGTAATAAAGGAATCATCCTCTATACTTTTAATAATTTTCTTTTTCTCTAATAGAGAAGATGTAGATTTCATTCTATCTACAAACTCTTGTAACCTTTCTAATTCTTTCATTATATTTTTAATTTTATTAGCACTCTTGAGCTTCGCGCTCTTATTTATTTATATATAAATATACGAAAAATATATGACATATACAACCTTTTTCGCAGTTATTTTGCAAAAAAGTGTAAAAAGTTATGAAAAATTGATTATTTTTTTACTTTTATGTGAATTACTTCCTGGACTTCAGTATTGATTCTTTTAAGTCCTTCATCGTTTGTAACTAGCATGCAATTTCTATAATTATCCCAATCAACCTGGTAAGTTGTGTCAAGAACGCCATTATTTAACATTTTTATAAGAACATTTAATGCATTAATAGTATATAATGTATTTGTCATTTTTTTACGATGTAATGAAATTGTATTTGCTAAAATATTTACCTGAGTAGATGCGTCTATATTATATGTGCACATTAATTCCGGTGTTTCTTTACTTTTTAATACGAAAACCTTATTAAAAAGAATATCATATGATTCTATTATTGTATCAACCGTAGGGTGTAATACCTTAGGTGATGAAAAAGTACATAGTAATTGTGTTCTCATTATTTATTCTTTTCTTCTTTTTGCATTATATTTTTCCTAATACTTTTGAGCCATCCATTATACTACCCCCTGATACTGAGAATGAGAACGTATCCCTACTTCCAGATCTTAAATCTACTTGTGTATACTTTGTTCCTTTTTCTGTTATAGAATGTAGAATCCACATTTTTACAGCAGTATAACCTTTACCCTTTTGAACACTTGATTCCACAACTACACCAGGTACGGATTTTCCATCCTTAACTGCATCGGTCATGTTCATAGCTTTAAGTTTATCTTCTCTAAATTCTTTTCCACTCTTTAGGTATTCCCAAGCTGTCCCACTAATATCTGCTCCGTATACTTTGAACATTGGTAAGTCCGTTTTTCCAAAATACATTTCCTTTTCCAATTCTACGAATTCTTCTAATACAGTTGTGACATCCTTTATTTCACCTTTAGAACTTGCAAGCATTTTTGTTAAGTGTTCATAAGCAGTAAAGTTAATCATAAGCTTTATTATATAATTTGCACCATCTTTTATATCTTTTATTGTATAATCTTCAGGACCTGCTGATATTTTTGTAGGATATATTCCGTCATTTGCGACGTTTAATAGTCTTTCTAAAATACTCCATTGTTGTTGAGCTTTGTTTAGTAGGTTATTAGAATATGACTTATCCTTATTCATGGCAGCTCTTGCAACCATCTCAGCATAGGCACCATAACTATATCTAGGTGATTTAGCTTCCTTTAACGTCAGAGGTGCTTTATTAAATTCCTTTTTCATAAATGATTCGAGTGATGATGAAGGTTTATTCATACTAAACGTAAGGCTTTTTAGAACTGAGGATGAGAATTTAGCAACCTTGTTTTTTGCCTTATCTAATAAGGTTGTAAACTTATCCTTAATATATTTTAATCCCTGCTTAAAGTATTGTGCTAGGCCTTCATTTAATAAAAATCCTTTATCGCCATGTTCAGCAATTTCCTTTTGTAGATAAACCCTCCATGTATCCATAGGTTCCTTTAATCCATACATATCTGCAAATGCTACCTGAATTCTACCTAGCTGGGCTCCGCCCTTTTTAAGTTTATTACTTATTTGAAAAAATTCAATACCGGATTCCGTTTTGCACTTGCCTGAACTATCGAATTCTATTTTCTCACTTTTCATTGCTGTGATAAGAGCTTGAGTACTTCCTTTAACTATAACCGTATCTGCTGTATTGTCCTTAAAGCCTGAAGTATCAAGATTTTTATTTTCATATCCAGCCTTATAATAATTACCTATACTTGAGTGTATAAAATTCCAACCTTTACAGCCATGTGCCGATGCAAATGCATGTACGCCGTTTGCTAATTCTAAAGCACGTATTACATCAGGTATACCTTCTATAGCGCTTAGTCCAGAAGCTCCTGCATATTCGCCTGATTTACCTAAGGCAGACTTGAAAGCATTGATTGCACCCTCAACATCTGATTGTTGAGCATTTGGAGTCATTATTTTTGTGTAGTAAGATGTAGGGTCAAAATATAATCCTGTACAAGCTGCTGATTCTAATTCTTTTTCTCCCCAAGATATCTTAAATGATGAAGATTTTTTTGTAGCATTCTTAAAAAGTTTTGACATCTTTGTTTTTGCACCGCTTATCTTATATGTTTTACCTCCAGCACTAATATATGCAATTTTAGGATTTGTTTCTCCTGGTGATAAGTCGACATCGATAGCATCGGATGTTTTTGCAACAACCGTATATGGTCCTTTTGGTGCATCCTTCCATACATTGAATGTTTGTGCTCCAGCTAGCTGTTCTGTTCCTACAGGCTTATCCCATACAGAAGACTCTACTAGTATACTTTCATCACTAATAATTTTTCCAACCTTTACACAGAATTCCTGAAATGTTTTTTCATTGAGGTGTTCTGATGGTTGTTGATCCTTACCAGTTGCACTTAGATTAGCTACTAATTCCTTAATAAATTTATGTGAAAAATTTTGTTCAAACAAAACCTCCATCAATGTTGTCAGATGGTTATCATTAGATACGTCAGGCATTCCATTACCTACTCGCCAAGACCATTCTCTTAATATTTTATCTGCGTTGAACTTCATATCTTATATAAATAGAAATTTTATAGGGGAAACCTTACTGCAATACATTATAATTGTCTCCTCTCTTAGTTTTGATAGGAAAATATAGTGCTTCTTCTACATCATGTAAAAATGAATCCTCATCACTTGGGTGGTAATCAAATGTGAAGGAATCGTAAGTGTATAAAATAAGTTTTGATTTATATTTATCCATAACATTAATTAATTTATCCAAAATTTTACTGTTATATTCTGTCTCTAATGATTGTAGAAAATAGTTTAACAATTTCGGTGGATTCATATCCACTAGATTAGAAGCATATAACTTTCTTTTATATAAATATGTAGAAATATAACTTTTGGCCTTATATTCCTTCCACAATTTCTTTGTAAATATATCTATTTTATTAAAAAATTCAATACTTTTCATTTCACTTGGAATACCTCCATATAAAATTCTAAATGATATTGTTTTAGCTTCTTTATATTCCTCGTCCGTTAATACATCCTTACCAAAATACTGCTTACCTAAATACATGTGAATAGATTCATCAGGAAATTTATAATCTATAACCTCAGCCATCATTCTTAAATGGTATGCATCAAAATCACATTCAACAATTTTACCATTCTTAAATCTACTTATATATTTTTCCCTCGTGCCGTCTTCCTTATTAAGAGCCGCATAATTAATACCACCATATCTATTGGATGGTCTACCTGTACTAGTATATAAATTATATTGTGAATACTCAAACCCTTGCATAGTAAATAAACCCGATTCCTCTATTTTATATAAATTATATAAGGTATTGTTATTATACGTATTATATGCATCCCTATCCACCTTATCAAAATCATACTGTTTATACGCGATTTCCTTAAGTTTACGGCACTTTTCCAAGTGTTTGAATATAGGAATAAGGGTGCCAATCTTTGGAAAATTGTAATATTTACGTTCTATAAAATTATGAGCTACTGTATTGTTATTTGATAATTCTAATGGTATATTAGTATGAAACCAATTAGCTAAATTGAGATCTAATATCTTTTCACTTTCAATCTTATTCCATTTTAATATATGTAATAATTCCTTTTTATCTGGTGTAAGTATTTGTGTAAAATTTGATAATATTTTAGCCGCCTGATCAAGATCAAATGATGTTAAAGCTTCTGGGTGATTCATAGGAATAATAAACTCATGACCCTCATCCTTATCTATGCCTAAATATAAATAAAATAAACATAAATCATTTTTAGCTGGATGTTTGTATATATCAGAGAATATAGGTATCACAAAAGCCGTTGAAAACTTTTCCGACATATTAAATAAACTAACTACACTTTGTGGAGTTTCTACAATCATAACCTTTTTTACCTTTTACTTAATTAAATATACAAAAATTAATTCAATTTACCAACTAATCACCGCGGTAAACCTCATCGTATTTTGAATACTCTACATAATTGTAAATGATGGTATGTAATTCAGCTATTTCTTTACTATTAGAGGCCACTGTTCTCATATTAGTATCTTCAACACCTGATTCCAAAAGCTTTCCATCCTTACCATATATATCATTTTTTGGACCTGATACTTTCCACTTCATTGTAATGGCTTTATATAGAAAGGGATTTATACCCTCATCCTTAGCATCGTATTTATCATACTGATCTTTATCTATTTCCAAAATCGGAGCTGAGATATCATTTCTTTTTCTAATAAAATATCGCATCATATATCCACGAGTCATATCATCCTCATTTGGTAATATTATCTGATAGTATGGATCATTAAATTTATAATCATGAGCTACATTATTTGATTCTGCTAATTTAATATATGTCCTTATAGTATCCGAATCATATGTAACCAGATTTCTCAATGGTTTACTAGAACCTTCATCAAATACTCTACCAGTATAAGGTCCAGTAGATGTTACATTATAATAACCAGTATAAGCAACATAATCCATTAACATAAATTTGGAGCCATCTGTATATTGATTTTCCTTTTTAATATGTGAGGGTGTATATCTTGCCATTTTATCCTCCCGTCTCGCCGCCTTCTCTAGGTGCTGAAAGAATTTGAGTAATTAAATCCTTACATGCATCTACATCATCGATGGTAGATCTTTTATAAATTTTTGTTAGAAGATTTGTTATTTTTTCTTGCATTTGATCTACCGTTAACCTTTCACTTTTTACCGTTTCTTCAGTCTTACCTTCAATTCCTTCTTCACCAACCGTAATTCCTTCACTATCCAAAGACATTACCATTGCATTAGGATAAATGTATGATGCATCTCCCGGTTTGTTTCCAATACCAAATGTACCTAATCTTTCCTGTTTAGTAATGTCATCTATTTTATTACCCGCTACCTCAAGATCGGTTAATTTTTCATCAGCGGTTGATAATTTACTATAATGCAATTTAGTATATGCATCATTCTGTGGTAGGAATCTCATTATACAATCTATATCAGTAGACCAATCAGTAACCGAAATAGAATGTTTTACATCCTTTACGAAAAAATATACCTGATTTTGATATCTGGTTGGTATATAATCTATCATAAATCCTTGACCGAATTGTAATCCTGATATACCATCTATTTCAAAGCTACAATCCAATGGAATTAATTTACTAGCTTGCAATTCATTTTTTTGTTCCGCTTCACCAGTAAATCCTGTATTAGCTCCAAGAGCTAACATTTGTTTCATTCCATTAGGAATTTTTGATTTGAAATCTAATTTACGTAAAATACCATGTTGCCTGCCAGCTGGTAATTCGGTTACATAAACATTATCATTTAATGTAAAATTATCATCTACTACTGAACATATATTAGGATACATTTCATCTACTACCATTCTAAAATTCCATGGATTACCACATGCCTCATTTATACTAGATAATAATGCTTCCATATACCCTTCTAGAGTATCTTCTTCCTGAGTTATTCTTATACATTCATTTACATTAACAAATATATTTCCAAGATATCCGGCTGATAAAGGATCATTTAGAGACATTGCCCCTGAACTGTCTTCTGGTTCGATTATACCTGCTAGATAAATTGCTTCATCAATTTTTTGAACAGCAAATAAATCCACTTCATCAGGACCACTTAAACCTGATGGTCTATTAGCTGTCTTTACAGCAGGAGTATAATGGGTATCTCCTACCTGGCCAGGAATTAAACATACTGAAGGATCCGATGATAATAAAAATTTATCATTACCTATAACTGAAGTGTACATTGGCTCATCACCTGTATTATTCATATCACTACCAATCTTCATTGTCATTAGTGGGCCAGATGCTGGTGTTGTCTTATCGCCTTCTCCTGCTTCCCTAGTTGCAGCACTAGTAACCTTATATAAAGGATTTATTATCTTATCTATCAGATCTCCAAATTTAACAAAGTTAAATCTATCAGATGTAGTTTTTGCTAAATCGGATTCAATTGTTTCCCTAAATTTAGATGTAGATCCAAATTTATAGGAATATACTTTTAATTTTACATCTGGTATGCCAATTTGATCTTTTAATTTAATATTCTTTTCCTCAATACTACTGACATTATCGTAAATTTGTTTACCTATAGTAAGTAGGGCAGATGATAATCTACTTTCTTTTGCTTTATCTTTATCATCCTTATTTTCCCCTTGCTGTGATACTGGAGCAGCTAGTGGCATATTTAATGTAGTATCGCCCATTGCTGTAACTTCCGTTTTACAATCAAAGGACATATCATCTCTTAGGTTCCAAGAAAAATTAACTGTATATCCAAACATAGCATCATAACAACCTCCTGAAGCTTTTCTTCTTTTATTAATTTCTTGCTGAACCTTTGTTGGATTTTTTAATATCTCATCATCTAAAGGCATTAGATTTAATGGTTCATTATGATTTACAGACCAACCCCACTCTACCAAAATTCTTATTCCAGGGGTCATATAAAAGGTTTCGAATCTTTCAAGATCATCTAAATGATAACATACCCAATCTATAGAAGCTTTTTTTAATGCCCCTCTTGACCCTTTATAATTTATTGTTACACCCTTTATACCAGGCATAGGTTTTAATCCTCTCTGGATACCTTGAGCTCTTATTTCATCTAAGGATGGATTTTCATTTTCATTAAATTTATAAATACCACTATACATTTGATCAAATCCTTCTCGCCTACCAAATGTATCAGTATCCTTACCCTTTGCATGTCCTGCAAATAAGATGTGTTCAAATCTAGTAGAATTTGAAAATTCACCATTCCATAATTCTTCCTTCTTTTCACCCTCTTTAGTAGAACCTGCAGTATCTGGCAATGGCACAGCATTTGATACTATTCTTATATATGGTGTTTTTTGATGATGCCAATACCTATCTTCTGCAGGAACTCCTGGTATGTGTTTTGCTAGACCTTTAATACGTCTTAACAATTCCTCTCGAACATATGGTAATGGTGCGCTATTAAATAATGGCATATAACTACTCCTGTTTTATATTATTAATGGTATCTAATTTAGATAAGATAGCAGATATATCCTTAGGAATTATTAACTGAGTACCTGGTGTTACGAATAAGCTATCTCCTGGTAGATTGTTAGCGGCAGCTATAACCCACCAAAGGGTTCTATCGTTATAAAAACGATTAGCTAAATTATCTAATCTATCTACTATAGAAGCAATAATAATATTGTCTGTAGTCTTTGTCGTAACCTCAGGTATAATAGTCGTAGTCTTAATAAGTTTATTAAAACGAGGATCTACCTGATCTATATTAGTGGCTTTTTTCTTTTTATTATATGAATATCTTCCCATTATTCTAACTCCAATTTAGCCATTTGTTCAAAAAAGTCTTTATGACCAGCATCCATTTCTTCCTCCGTACCAGGTCCTATATGACGACCTACTATTTCCCCAAATGCTGTAGTTTTTGGTGTTGAGCCAATAGGAGTAAATCCTATTTGTACATTAAGAAATTTAGGTAATTGAGCAACGTCTTCCATTTCTTCTAGGTTTATTTCCCATGGAGAATTTTCATCAACGGCAATAGTTACACTGCTAAGAAATCCAGAGGTTCTATATAGATAGTCTCCTAATGTTAATTTTATTAGAGGACCGATCATAGTATCAGGTGTAGCACTAGTTCCTTCATCTGCATAATGAGGATAACATAATCCTATTAAATAATTTACCTTTTTATACATTAATAATAATTCCTGCCTGGACATACATACTACCATCAATCCAAATGATATTGCTCTTTCAGCTCCACCATAATGATAAACCTTATCAGCTCTACCTATATATTTTTGATCCGACCAATTTGGTGTAATATTATCTGAGAACCCAGAAATGTATGATCTAAATCTTAATTGCTTATCTGCATATATATCTTCCATTACTAATTTTACTAAGTCCCTTTTATTACCATGAGTATCTATGGCTGTTGGCTTACCCTCATCTCCATTAAGCTTCCACATATAATCATCCATATTAAGTGGAATCCTATAATCTGCTCTATCTCTATCATCTTTATAATCCTGAAATCCAAACTTAGCTGTTAAATTATTTTTTTCATAGTCAGCTGCTTTTCCAAGACCTGTACCTGTAAAATTGGATCCTTGTTTTTTAAGATCCTTACGAAAATCATTATGGCTTGTTCCACCATCAGCCATTTTTTTAGCATTGTCAGCAGTAATACCATATGAACTTACTAAATACTTAGCTATTTGAGGTCCAGCAAATTTACCTTCCGTATTTTCATATTCAAGGCCTTTTCCATCTATATGATTGGTTTGATTTTCATATCGTCTTATCGTTGTACCGCCTATACCATATAATGATTTAGGTCCTCCAAATACATCATCTGATAACCTGTCTATCTTCTGACCTTTAATTCCTAATAAATTTGCTATGCCTAAAAATCCACCAGCTCCTAAAGGATCATCGCTTAATATTAAATCATCTTTAAGAGCTATTAAGGTATTACCTGCGCCTTTACCTTTTGATACCGCTGAACCAGCAGGAGTTGATGAATCATATCCATCATTTAATACATTATGAGCATCTACTGCTGCTTCATAATCCGAATTTCCTTCGCCCATACCCAGTGGTATTAAACCATGTCTTTTGAATCTTATACCGAAATGTCCCGTAGCAACTGTAGCCAACATATTAATAGGTAAAAATACTCTTGTTCTTCTTCCAAGGAATGTCATATCTGTTTCTACCCTTGGATTAGATGCTTGCAATCCTACCTGTTTCAAAAACCACAATACTCCTTTAATAGGATTATCAATTAATGATTTACCTAATCGAACTACATCTTGTAAACCTCTATTTGTAAGAGTTACAAAGCCTCCTCTAAATGCTCCTTCATCAAATGTAGAACCTCCTAGTCCCCAGGTCTGACCTATATCTCTTAATATATAAGGTTCCTTTGATTCCTTTATTCCCGTTGGATCATCACCGGTTCCTCCAAATCTTAAATCATGACCATATATTAATGATTTATCATAATCATAGCTAGATACCTGATCTTGTAATTCTTTTCTTGCATATCCCTCTATTTGTGATGAAATTTCTCCATCAGCATATGATAATTTATGTACAAAATAATTTGGGTTACCTTCAACTGAATTAAATTTAGCTTTAGTATCGCCGAAAAATGGAATTCTAGGAACACCATCAGGTACTCCAGATGGTCCTGTGGTTGCTGGAATTATCATTTCCATTTGACCAAGTATATCATCTCTCAATGTAGCTTCTGCTAGGAAACTTTTTGGATGTGAATCATTTATAGTAATATCAGTAGTAAAATTATTTATTAAATCTCCATACTTATTACCTTCAATTCCATTAAAATTAGGTCTTCCTGGATCAGTAGGCACAATTCCTTGTATACTAGCTGGATCAGCATTATATAAATTAAATGAAGGACCAAATCCTTGATTTATTGTTATTGATGGATTGATAGGTACCTGAGCTTCTATATGAGATGTGAATATTCCTGCAGCATCTCTAAATAAACCATTATACATTAACCTACCATCTTGAACAGTATCTGGATAAGTATATGTCATTGTTCCAGGGGATCCATTTATTCCTAAGTATTGTGTATCTGTTTGATTTAATGTAAACCCTGTAGATCCATATATATTATCATCAAAATAATTTACAGGTGTGCCTATGGTTCCTAATCCTAATCCGCTATTATCTGGATATGTGAATTCCTGGCCTGATATTCCTTCGAACTTACTTGCTTCACCTGTATTAAATGCATTGTCAAATTGACCTATTCGTGCATTTGTAATTGTCTGTATTCCAGAAGTCGTATCTATTGTACTCGATTCATGTCTACCATCTGGAGTTGTAGGAGTATCATCTATTGTACTCGATTCATGTCTTCCAGTAGGTGTAGTAGGACCATCATCAATAGTACTTGATTCATGTCTACCATCAGGTGTTGTAGGGCTTGAATCAATATCGGATGAATCATGTCTACCAGTTAGTGTAGAATTAATAGGAGCTGTGTCACTACTTTCATGTCTACCAGTAGGTGTAGTAGCACTAGAATCAATATCAGATGATTCGTGCCTACCAGTCAATGTAGAATTTACTGGAGCTGTATCACTAGAATCATGTCTTCCTGTTAATGTAGAATTAACGGGTGCTGTATCACTCGACTCATGTCTTCCTGTTAATGTAGAATTTTCAGGAGCGATATCACTTGATTCATGTCTTCCTGATAATAATGAATTTAATGGTGCTGTATCACTAGCCTGATTATTAGCTCCTAATGTAGAATTTAATGGAGCCGTATTACTTGTTTGATTATTCGCACCTAGGGTTGAATTTAGAGGAGCTGTATCGCTTGATAAATGTCTTCCTCTAACTGGTGTTAAATTTTGTGCAGGAGTATTACTAGCTTGATTATTTGCTCCTAATGTAGAGTTAATAGGTGCTGTGTCACTTGATAGATGCCTACCTGTCTGCGGAGTTAAATTAGTACCAGCTGGTGTTGGTGCCTCATGTCTACCTGTCTGTGGTGATAAATTGGTAGCTGGTATATCAGATTTCAAATTAGGATTAAATTGGCTAACATTCAATGGAGCTATATCCGATTTCAAATTAGGATTAAATTGACTAACATCGAGTGGAGCTATATCAGATTTCAAATTAGGATTAAATTGGCTTACATTTATTGGAGCTATATCCGATTTGAGATTTGGATTAAATTGACTAACATTTAATGGTGCTATATCTGATTTTAGATTAGGATTAAATTGGCTAACATCTAATGGGGCTATATCCGATTTTAGATTAGGATTGAAATTGCTAACATCTAAAGGAGCTATATTACTTGAATTATGTCTACCTGTTGGAAATGATATAGTAGTAGCAGGTATATTACTTGAATTATGTCTTCCAGTTGGGAATGATATAATTACAGGAGATATTCCACTTGAATTATGCCTTCCTGTTGGAAAGCTAATTTTCATTGGTTCTGCTGGTATTCTTTTCGCCATATTCTTATGCCCTTACTGATGCAAGTCCAACTGCTTTACCAACAGCTGCTCCATCCATTTCTATTACTCTACCCTGAGCTACTAATTCTATTAACATTTGATTTTGCTTAACTAATACTTCTATTGCATTTGCCATTCTTGTAGAATCTCCATTACTACCACCACCTTGACCTAGATCAGTTCCTGCTATTATACTATCCTTGTTATTTAATGCAAAGGTTCCTTCCTCTGTCATGATCGTTCTATCACCATATCCTGCAGGAGGTTTCTCTCCTGGCATGAACATATCATCCGGTTTATTTAGGCCTTTCCAACCCAAGTGATTAACTTCAGGTATATAATAATCACCCAACCTGATTTCGAAGTTAAATGGATATTGTATATATGCCTTGAGTGTTTGAGCAAGGCCCTCAATCTTTTTACCCATTTTAGCAAAAGATTCCTTAATGCTAGTCCACATCTTTCCAGGCCATGCTTTGATTTTATCTCCAAAATCGGAAAATTTTTGTTTTACCATTGTCCATCCTTTAGAGAACCATTCACCAATAGCCGTTCCAATGCCTGAGAACCACTCTCCAATGCCACCTAGCCAATCCATCATTTTTTCACCAAATGACATATTAGCATATTCCAATTCAGCTAGTTTTTCCTCTTCAAATTCCATTACCTGATCATGAACATCTTTTGATTCAGCAAAAGCTTTTAATTTTTCTCGCATCTCCTTACCATCCTGAAGACCTGATGCTAGTAATCTTTGTTTTTCTTGTTCAATTAAATCCTTTTCGAAACTTGCTGAGGCAGCTGCTAAATCAGCTCTTACTTGTTGTTGACCTACCATATCGGTAGTCATATCTGTCATAAAGTCACCGAATCCATCTAGAGGATCACTAGCCCTAAATGTAGTATCTCCAAATTCTGCCATAGCACGAGCCATGATCTGTTCTTGTTCTTGTACATCAGTAACACCTGTCTTATCAAATAATTGTGCAAAGTATTGATTTTTAGCAGCTTCATTTTGATTAAAGAATTCCGCCATTGTAGCTTTATCTTTACCTGTTGAATTAGCAAAATCTGTCATTTGCTTTTCCATTAAATCTGAACTCATGCCTAATCCGGATAACATAGCTACTTCATCATCACCCCACATACTTCTATTACCGGCTATAGTCTCCTGAAGAAAAGCATCAGCCTTAGCTGCGTCTGCTTGTAGTTTTTCAGAATTTGTTCTTTCCTCAATCGCTGCATTTAATTCTGCAGAAGTTTCTGTCATGGCTTTTGATATATCTTCTAATTTGGCTAATTCCTCTGCATTACCTCTTGCTTCGAATTTCATAGAGGCTAACATTTGATCCGTGACGGATGATGACATTGCTAATTTATCTGCCTGTTCTTGAGCAATTCTAGATGCAGCATCAACATCATTTTCAAATATGGTTAATTTACCAGCCATTTTACCAGCTGCATATCCAACTAGTGCTCCAATACCCGCACCTAATAATGTTCCTACTACCGGTATCACAGATCCAATTGCTGCTCCTGCCATAGCTCCTGTCGCTGCTCCACTTGCTCCTGTTACTGCTGCAGCTTTCTTTTGTCCTGATGTTGAGGTTCCTGCTTCATTTAGATCTTTTGCAGACATATAAGCAGCTGCTCCTAATCCTAATGCTCCTCCTACTACACCAGCGCCACCTAATGCGGTTCCTCCTAATGAAGCTGTTTTTCCACCTGCTAACATAGATCCAAATTGTGCAACTCGGCCTCCTTTTATCATTCTACTTGCAGCTTTACCTCCTCCCTTTAATCCACCTTTCTGAAAAGCTTTTAATAATCTACCAAATCCTTTTGATCCTCCTTTACCGCCAGCCCCAAAACCTCCATCAGTAGTAACATTCATAGGATTCATTTTTGATCCTCTTGCAAAGAAGCCTCCGCCAAGTCCCTCAAATAAACTACCTATCTTTCCAGGAAATAATCCTTTAATTAAAGGACCGAACATTCCTACTACTTTTTTAGCAGCAAATCCAGCCATTAAAACATTTACAAATCCTTTCGTTGCATTACCTCCTCCAACTAATTTTAGAGCTCCTTTAATCATCCCACCAATAGGGGAATCATTAAGAAATTTAATAGCTGATTTGATACCTGATATTACAGTTTTGATTATAGTCCTTATAGTTTCTAGGAAATGTGTTAATCCAACTTCAAATTGTTCGGAATTTATAAAATTCATAAATCCTTTTTCAAGATCCTTAATATCTCCACCAAATACTTTAAGGAATATATCCCCAATACGTATTGCTATCTTTTCCATTACAGATAGACCGGTTTCTAATTGACCCATTACCTTAACCTGCTGATCTAATAATTTGGTTTCCTTTCCTTTTCTTTTAGCTGCTTCATCTTCTTGACCCTTTTTGGTTTTATTACCTTTAAGCATCTTTTCCATTTCACCAAGTTCTAATCCGGCAGCTTTAGCCATTGCCTCTTTTTGGAAGATATTCATTTTATTAAATTCTTCAATACCACCCATCTGTTTAAGAACCTCTTGAGAAGCTCCTAATGCATCTCCAGACATTGCTAATTCTCTAGCTTTCTGAAGATTAATATTTTTACCTGTAAGTAATTGAGCTTCCATTTCAGCTTCAATAGAACTTTCAAAATCCAATAGTCCTTTAGCTACCTTGGCCATATCATCCATCGATATACCCATACGTCTAGCTTCAATTGCCGCATTTCTTACATTATCTGCTGTTCCACCAAACATTGTTCTTGTTTCGGTTGATGCATTGGCTATATCCTGGAATACTAATTGAGCATTTAATCCATACATATCGGACATGGCATATGTTGATTCAACCATGGCTGCAGCTGTATCCTCAGAGAATCCGGTCATGAGCATCATATTATCCATTACCTTAGCTGAATCCTCTGCACTTAATCCTATACCTAATCTTAATTTGGTAGCTGAGTCTACTAATTTACCAGATACATTATATACACTACCTAATTGATCGGATAGTGCTGCTGTCATTTCAGCTGCTCCTTCTAATGATGAAGCAAATCCTTCACCAGAAGCCCTAAATCTATCTTGCATTTGTTTAGCTAATGCTAAATTTCTTTCTTGATATACTCCCTGGCCAGCTAATGCTTTATTGACTCTATCTTGCTCCTCTGCTAATTGTACACCTCTCTGACGCATTGTTTCATAACGTTTTAATCCAACAGCTAATAACCCCGTCATAAGAGTTAAAGGATTTGTTACAATATTTTTTAATGTAGAGAATATTTGACCAGCAGCTCCAGTCTGCTGTTCCATCGTATTTAATATATCTTTGGATAATTTTTCACGCCTCTGTTCCATCAACTCGGCCTTTGATGCTGCTTCTAATCCCTTCTGTGCTAGTAAAAGCTTTTTTTCATCCTCTGTATTACCTAATTGCTTGGCTATAGCTATTTCATTAGCAAGGTTTCTTAACTCCTCTTCAAATGGAACTATCTCTGTTTCAAACCCTAAAGCTTCTTTTAGAAATTTACTTCGGCTTTTCATACTACCAGCAACCTGTTGTTGAATCTTCTGAACACCATCAATAGTATCGGATACACCTTCTAATTCTTCACGTCTTTTTGCAGTAAGGTTACCCATTAATTCCTCTTGTATTTGCATCTTAGAAGAAAATTGTACAGCTGTTTGTAATTTTTTAGCCATATCATTATATACAGCTGGTCTGCCTGCTTCCTGTTTGAAAAATTCTTTTTCGGAGTCTTGGATCTTCCTACGTATGGCTTGTTCATCACCTAAGGTCTTTATCTGATCACGTTTAAGGTCTGTATTTCTTTGTGCAAGTTCATTGGCTCTGGCTCTTGCTTCATTAGCCTTTTCCTCTAATTCTAATACAAGTCTTTGAATTTTTCCACGCTTTCGCTGATCTCCTTCTGTAGAAGCTTCTACTTGCGCGGCTTGCAATTGGGTTTCAAGTTGCCGAGCTAGTTGTTCTGAATTTTTGTGTAGTTGTTTTCCACGCTCAACATATATCTGATTGAGCCTTTCTTCACTATTTATAAAATCTTTTGGATCTATTCGCCTAGCCATGAACTATCACTCCACTATTTTTTGGATTTATTACCTATAACATACCAGTCATATATCTTTGACCATTTATCATAATGGTGCGCGAATGCAGGACTTTCCTTTCTACGGGCTTGAACTGCTTTTTCTAAATCCTTTGTAGCTTTTTCGAATTCCTTGGTATATCTTTTTAATTTAGCATCGCCTTGCATTGCCATATAAAACTTACCTCGTTTATGAGTAGTTTTTAATAACCCCCATAACTTACTAAGTATACCTTCATTCATTTTTGGTGTTCTTGCCATAGTATAATTCTCCTATATTCTATTTGTATAGTATAGATATAAATATGTAAAAAGTATAAAATACTATGATTTTACCGTCGGTGGTCTGTGAACTTTAGGTCTTGGTGTTTCCGTTTCCTTACCTTGATTAGCATCATTCTGAGCTTTTACAGCGTCTGCTACTTCCTTCAAATAGAATTTACGCAAGTATAAAGGCATGTCATATACATCAGCATGGGTAAAGCCCTTACCATAATAAGTAAGTGTAAAAATATCCCTATGAATTAAGGGTTTATGACTTGGAGTTAGGCCAAAAAAACCCGCTGTCGATCGGAAGATCGACTACCTCATCATGCCCACAGTGTTCACAATCAAATCTAAATTGCATTGCTACATCTGGTCCAATATTTTTAATTTGCCTACGTAATTCCAATGAATCTCGTGCCATTAATTCATTATCAACGAAATCCCTAATAGCCTTAGTATCTCTATTACCATCAATAGCTATAATCTGGTGTTTAAGTCTAGTAGTTAATTCCTGACTAGGACCATTTTTAGCTGCAAATTTGGCTAAACCTTTTAATTCAGCTTCCAAGGATTTATCCTTACGACCTGTCATCAATTGGAATGTAATTTCTCTTTTAGATACTGGTAGAATAGACTTGAATTCATTTAGACCCTTTTCATATTGGGTAAAGTCTATTTCTTTATGAGGCATTTGTGATAAATCAATTATTAAATCATTCTTCTCTCCACATGCAGGACATTTCATTGCTACTTCATAGTCCTTACCATATCCTAAGATCCTAGCTGCTATCATAATAGCATTCTTATCACCTGTTATGATATCATCATAATTACATGGAGTAACTATTAATCCTTTTAATAATTTATCGAGTACCACACCCTTTTTAATTAGATTAGCAGAGGTAAGGATATCCTCATCTCTTGCTGACATGTATCTCATTTCTATCTGACCAGAAGCTAAAGGATGGTCTTTTGGGTAAAACCATCCTTCGCTTGGTAAGTCAACGAGTTCCGTTGGGTATTTTGAATTGATCTGAGGAGCTACCTCAGGTTTTGTGCTGTTTGTAGACTTATTTCCGTCTTCCATAACTTATTCTCCTATATGTTAATAACTTTTATTTATTTAATTAGTACTGTAGTATTGCGTAATCGTACTTAAGGGTAAGACCCATAGTTACGAATGCTTCACCACTAGACCAATCTAAATCACCTGCTGTTGTAGATAGTATGAATGCACCTTTAAGTGTCCATTCTTCTACCTTATCACCTACAGGACCTAATACATTGAATGTAATATCTTTCTTATAGAAATCAGCGTATCCATCTCGACCAGTAACGGATTCGTGTGATAGTCTAACCCATTCCATTACAGCTTGTGCAGCTGAAGGGACTACAGGATCATATAATTCTATTGATACATCTTGCCAATCGCCTTTTCCTTTAAGCTTTCTTTTGACGTTAATGTGATCAAGAACTACCTCACCAAATGTTATTGATGGTCTTGAAGTTTTCTTAATTAAATATGCAGGAATACCATCTATATACATGATAAACCTGTTTTGCATTTTTGGTTCAAATGCGGTAAACATTGCTTCTGTTGGGTCGATTAATTGTGCCATTTGTTCTCCTCGTTTATTCTGTTTCTACATATATAAATATGTATCTTTATAAAAAGTATCCTCTTTTTTAATTATTATTCAGGGAATACCGCTCCTGTTGGTAAAATATTAAAGTCTAATATAATAAATTCTGCTGATTTAGCTGGTTGCAAGAATATTTCACCGATCATTTGATTTCTATCAATTACATCAGCTGTATTATTCGATTCATCCATTATTACTTTGAATGCATATATACCTTGTCTTTGTTGTACACTTTCAAAATATGGATTAGCTATATTTAAGAATCTATTTCTTGTAGCTGTAGTATTGTTTTCGAATACTAAGTATTTAGTTGCAGATGCAATAAATTTCTTAGCTGCGATTAATAATCTTCTTACATTAATTCTATCAAGTGCAGATGGTCTAGCTTGTAAAGTCTTTTGACCCCATACTGATATACCTTCCTTGAACGTTGCAATTGGATTAACTCTACCTTCATATAAATCATCTCTCTCAGCATGTGTTAATCTTGATTCCACTTCAAGGGCTGTAGTTAACATACCTCTATTGAAACCTGCTGGAGCGAACCATTCAAATGCTACATTATCATTATGAGATATAACTCCACCTGCTACTACTGATGGTGGAACCCATACTGGCTTGTTAATATCACTATCCATGATCTTAACCCAAGGCCAATAAGTTGCTGTATAATTTGAATCGAATGATTTTACTACGTTTGTTATAGTAGACATTCCTAATCCTTCCATAGATGATTGCTTACCTATTGAATCCATTATATAGAATGTATCCGCTCTATCCTCAGCTACATTTTTAGCGTATGTAGTTACAGGCGCGTGATCTTTCATATTAGGACCAGGAGTAAGAATCATGTTAATATCTATTTCATCCGGATTAGATATTGCATTTAATGCTCTTTTATAAGCAAGTGCTCCATCTTTTTCCATTGTTGATAAGTCATATCCTAGCATATTAGTTGCTGATATATCAGAACCTCTTGCTATGTATCTAGCTGGATTCAATCCATCAAATCCTCCTTGGAAAGGTACCATAAATTTCTTTGTTTGAAGGTTTATAGTTGTTCCTGTTGGAGTAATTGCTGCACCTGCTCCTGAATCTAATGAAGCAGAAGGATGTTGGAAACAATTAGCTAAATTAAATGCTTTATTATTTCCTACTGCAGGAGCATTACCACCAGCTGGTGAAGAATCAGGTAAAGGCATTAAATAATTTAGGTTATCTGAATCCGTATAATCAAATCCATAAAACACTTTCTTATTATATACGTTATCTAATACTTGTGATCCTTTCTTAGCTAGGTTTTTACCTACCATATCATTATATGTTCCTAAATGCCCTTCACCATTTCCAATGAATGATGCACTTGGTAAACTACCGTGTGTTCCATTTAATGGTTCTAATAAAGCTGCAAATCCAAATGGAACTAATTCTGCTGATGTACCTTTATCTTTTACATCTTCAGGTAATTCAACCCAAATGTATTGAGATAAATTAGGATAATCACCATACATTGTTACTTTACCATCTGCATCTATTTCTTGGTATCTATCACCAATCACTCTACCAATAAAGTTTGGATTATCTGGATCTAATGTTAAATTATTCCATTGCTCTACAATTTCTGGTCTTCTATCAGAGTCACCTGATTTTTTCCATGGAGATTGAACTGCATGTACTGAACCTTCAAGATCTACTCTTCTTAATTGTACTGAGAATGTTCCGTATTCCGATCCCGCAACTGTACCAGCTCCTTTTACATTAAGTATACCAGCTTTAATTTGGTAACTCATTGCTGGTCCGTGTGCTCTTGTATGGAATTTGAATAGGTTAGTTGTTTTTCCACCAACTTTTTGTGAGGTAATCCATGGTGTTCTTGCTTCATATCCATCTTTTACACTATATCCGTAAGAAATATCATTTTGAATTGATTTTACTTGAACCTGTGCTGATGAATCAGCTGCGTAAGATGCAGAAGCATAATTCTTAAACCACATGTAAGTATATACTGGCTTATATCTATCTTTCGGAGACATTCCAAATACTTTAGTTAAATGATTTGAACTATTAGGATTAACAGATGCAGAATAAGCAGTTGCTGTAGTAAGAATATTACCAGTATCTGCATGACCTGTATCAAAGTTAGTATTGTTAGTATACGTAGCTCCTAAAGATCCACCTCCTGATCCTGAGAAGTATAATACGAATGAATCTGCATCAGATCCACCTTGTTGTGTTGTTTGTATAGATGCTGTTAAAGATTGTGCATCTGCAGACCATTCAGGAGCTCCTACTGTTCCACGTCCTGATACGGATTGAGAATAAGCAGCATCTGCTGATCTACCTGTTAAGGTATTTTCAATAGTAAGCGATCCACTACCTGCTCCTAATGTAGCTGAAAATATTTGTTCACTATTTTGTGTTACCGAATTAATTGCATCTTTAGTTATACGTGCAAATGTTCCTGACATATAAGATCCAGAAGCAAAGTATGTTTTAACACCAGCTGTTCCTGCTACTATAGTATTACGTCCACTTGATTGTGATACATAAGCACTATTACCTGCTCCACCATAAGATGCTGAAGTAAGGAATAAGTGTATATTAGATGCTGAAGCTTCGTGAGAACCTGTTGTAGCATGAATATATTTACCTAAGTCCCAATCTGCTCCTACATGGAATCCATAATTAGAAGCTCCATCATCTGCATCTAAATTAGGTTGATCACAGTTAATCATTTTAACTAATGATTGTGCCTGATTAAATGCATTAGTTCCTGCTTGGAATGAACCTACTCTAGATCCTGGTGAATCTGCTGCAGGATCTGCTGATCCTAATACTGTATATGTTAAATCTGTTCCACCCGTTACTCCACCTGGTATAAAGATTACTGCTTTATGAGTTGCTGTAGTAGTAGTTGTAAGAACTATACCTCTACCTGAAGCCATTGTTCCGTCACTACCAAGAGATGAAGATAGGAATGCTGTTCCATGAGCTCTATCAGAAGGACTGGTTACATCGCCATTTCCAACTAATGGATCATTAGGTCTTTTCATTGAAGTTGCTACTAATTCATCTGTTCCATGAGTATATCCATGTCTAAATGTTTTTTGATATAAAGATGATGTTACCACACCACTATCTAATATAACATTAAGATCAACTGCATGCACGTGATCAAAATATGTAGCTACTGTTCTAATAGCTCCGCCATACTCTACTCTTACAGGTGCAGCAGCTTGCAATGAAGCTGAGAACCAGAAGAAGTGTGATTCACTTTCCTGATCTTCTCCTCCTGTATATCCTGTTGTAGATATATCAGAGTCTTGTGAGTTATATGAAGAATTAAGTACAAAGTAACTTCCACTAAATGATCCAGAGAAGTTAGAACCACCAATAGGGAAATGTTTACCAGCTTCAGTATCTTTAATAAATTGAGTAATTTGATTCGCCTTATTCGTAGATCCGGTCATAATAAATTTAGTAATTTCTTCCGTACCATCACCCAATTTAGGTGTAAAGTATGCATCACTATCTACATGAGTTGGATGATATACAGCTACAACGTTATTACCGCCGGCTAATGTAGTATCACTTGATCCACTCATTACTAATTCCACTAAATATGGTGAATACCCACTTAGACCTACAACTCTTACAATTGTTACTGTTCCCGCGCTTTTCAAGTATTCCTCTACTGCATATGGAACATAGCTGTCTTGCGTCTTAGGGCCAAATACTTGTTCAAATTCACTGAATGATTCTATTACAGTTGGTTCGAATGCTGGACCTTTAATTGTTGGTCCTATGATTGCGGCTCCTATTGACGAAATACCTGCTGGTAAAAATGATAAATCACGCTCGTTGGTAAATACGCCTGGGCTTACTATTTTCTCTGCCATGTTTTAACTCCTCTTTATTCTATTATAATATCTTATTCTGGAAAGGCTGCGCCTGTTGGTAAAATGTTAAAGTCTAATATGATGAACTCAGCTGCCTTAGCAGGTTGTAAGAATAATTCCCCGATCATTTGATTTCTATCAATTACATCTGGTGTATTATTGGATTCATCCATTATTACCTTAAACGCATACAAGCCCTGTCTTTGCTGAATTGATTCCAAATAAGGATTAACTATATTTAGGAATCTATTTCTAGTTGCTGTTGTGTTATTTTCAAATACTAAATATTTAGTTGCTGATGCGATAAATTTCTTAACAGCAATTAATAATCTTCTTACATTAACTCTATCCAATGCTGATGGTTTTGCTTGAAGTGTTTTTTGACCCCATATACAAACTCCTTGTCCAGGGAATGTAGCTATAGGATTTACTCTACCTTCATATAAATCATCTCTTTCATCATGTGTTAATCTACTCTTAACTTCAATTACTTCAGTTAGAGTTCCTCTATTCAATCCTGCTGGAGCAAACCATTCAAATGCTACTTTGTCATTAAATGCTATTGCACCAGGAATTACAACTGATGGTGGAACCCATACTGGTTTATTGATATCCGTATCAAGGATTTTTACCCATGGATAATAAGTTGCTGTATAATTAGAGTCGAATGCTTTTACTGTATCTGTTACAGTTGTAATGTTATCACCATATGATGCTGCATCCATTACATAGAAAGCGTCTCCTCTATCTTCACAAGTATTTTTTGCATGTGTAGTAATGCCTGAGTGTAATCTGTGATCTGCACCAGGAGTAGCCATCATATTGATATCATATTCATCTGGATTAGATACTGCGTTAACAGCTCTTTTATATGCTAAGGTTCCATCCTTCTGTGCTGTTGAACAATCAAAGCCAAATAAATTAGCTGCTGATATATCTCCTGCTAATCCAACGAATCTTGAAGGATTGTATCCATCAAAACCACCTTGGAATGGAATTGCAAATTTCTTAGTTGCTAAATTAATTGTTGATCCACCTGGTGTAATATTTTCACCTCTAGGTGTTGTTCCTGCATCTAATGACGCAGAAGGGTGTTGCCAGCAATCACTTAAATTAAATGCTTTATTATTTCCAGATGTTGTTGATGCATTTGGTAAATTTGTTAAGTAATTTAAGTTATCAACATTTGTAAAATCAAATCCGTAGAATACTGCTTTATTATAAACACCATCCATAATTTGTTTTTTATTTCTTTCTTCATTTCCATTTTCAGATTCACCATATACACCTATTGTAGATGCTGATGGAACGCCTTTGAATGTAGAAGGAACTGGTTCTATTAGAGCTGCATATCCGAAAGGAACTAATTCAGCAGAGATACCTTGATCTTTTACCTCATCAGGAATTTCTAACCAAATATAATTTGATTTATTAGCATAGTCACCATATACAGTAACCTTACCATCAGCATCAATAGATTGATATCTATCACCAACTGCTCTACCTAAGAAATTTGGATTATTAGGATCTAATGTTAAATTATTAAATTGTTCTACTATCTCAGGTGATCTGTCTGAATCATTTGATTTTTTATAAGGTGTTCTGTTAGCTAATACTGAACCATCAACCTTAACTCTTCTCAATTGTAATGAGAAAGAACCATATTCGGATCCTGCAACAGTTCCAGCTGCTCTTACATTTAATATACAAGCTTTGATTTCATGGTTTACTGATGTTCCATGAGCTCTAGTGTGTATCTTAAATAAATTTACCGTTTTACCACCTACCTTTTGTGATACAATAAATGGTGTTCTTGCTTCATATCCATTCTTAGTAGCATATACTTGATTATATTTTATTTCAGTGGATGTATTACCTGCTGCCATATTACCATTAAATGATCCACCACCTACAACTACTGAAGGAACAGTTTTAGATCCTACTGTTGTATGTGCCGCATAAGATGCAGAAGCTGCATTCTTAAACCAATATTTCAAATATACAGGTTTATATCTATCCTTTGGTGTTGTTCCAAATACTTTGTCGATTAAGAATTCACTTGAAGGATTTAATGATGCTGAGTAAGCAGTGTCACCTGTTTTTGTTGTGTTTACGTGATTTTTTGATCCTGCACCAGCTACCTTAACTGCATGTCCTGTTGTAAAGTTCGTTGTTGAACCATAAGGTATTGCATTACCAGCACTATCTTGTTCTGATGGATGGCTTGAGGCACTTAAAAATAATAGGAATCCACTTGCATCACCAAAATCTTTTCTTCTAACTACATTATCTTCTGCACCATCACCATTTACTCCAGCTTTAGTATTAGATGCCGATATAGCATACCATTTTGCTGTTGGATCTACTTGACCAGGAGCTAATACAGCTACTGTTCTTCCGCCCACATCTGGAGATGCATCAAGATTGTAACTACCAGAAACAGCTATATCAATAGCTTGTTCTAAATATCCTGATAATCCTAAAATTCTTACAATTGTTACTCGACCTGCACTCTTAAGATACATTTCAACCGTATAAGGAACATATGATTCTTTGGATTTTGGGCCAAAAACAGCTTCAAATTCCTTAAATGATTCGATAATGGTTGGTTCAAATGCTGGTCCCTTTACTGTAGGTCCTATAATTGCAGCACCAATTTCTCCGATTGATGCTGGTAAAAAAGATAAGTCTCTTTCGTTGGTAAATACACCAGGACTAACTATTTTTTCTGCCATGTTTTAGCTCCTCTTAATTTTTGGCCGGAGTGAATGTCCCTGTTTGTGGGTCCAATGTTCCAGCTCCATATTTCTGATTCAATTCCTTAACTAGTTCACGTTCATCTGTCTCTAGTTGTATAATATCGTTGCGGAGGTTTTCTTCAGCTTGATCTATACCATCAAGTTGTCTCGAAACCTGGAACTTTTGCAGACTTAGTTGTCCAAATAGGGCTGTTTTTTGTTGGTAGCCTGTTTGAATATCTTTAATTTTTTTTAATTCATCGTCTGTAAATTTTACTTCTGTGCTCATAACTATCTCCTTTGCTTTTATACATTATTTGTCTTAAATAAATATATAAAATCACCCTCAAACACTCATTAATTTAATATTTTCTACTATTATGGATATATTAATGCTGCTCCTTGAACAGTCGCTAAACTCATATATTCTACATTTGCAGTCTTCGCAGCTGACCCTAAACCATTGTAAACCATCAGTCCAAAATAAAGAGGGTCTGCTGTAGGTATTCCATCTCCAGTATACTCATGAATCAATTGCATAGGACTTGTCACACCTAAAGTGTTCGTATCGGCTTTTGCTGCATAAAATGAAACCTTATTAATTCCATCCCAATGCATAGCATATTCTACTACCTGATTATCTTGATCTATAGTTTGAGCTGATGCAAAATCTGTTGCAATTGTTCCAGCGCTGTTAAAAGTAGCTGCTAATTCAACCTTAGTATTTCCATGAGCTTTTTTTACAAATCCCAATCTATCCGTTCCTGCGCCTGCTGCGGTAAGATGAAATGCTGCAGTGTCAAATACTCTTTCAGATAATCCCCAGAAAAATTCCATACCATCTGCATCAGATAAATTGAATTTAATTTTAGCCCACCATTGAGCTCCTGAAGAAAGATCTGCTTGTGCACATGTAATTGGTTTAAGAGTGGTAGCAATTGCTGTTTGGTTACCATCTGCTGTTCCTGTAGTTAAATTAAATGAACCATAAGGAAGTGTAGAAGAGATTGCCGTTCCTACAGCTGCACTATTGTCTGTATCGTGTTCCCATATTGATGTAAGTCCTCCTATATTTTTACCTTGTATACCATCAACTACTCCATGCAGATTTGATGGATCTATAGTCATTACCTTAATATGAGGTTGTAGTCCAGACACCATCGGAGGTGCTGTTGCATGGAACGGATCTTCTAATGCTGATCCTGATGTTATAGCTATGTTGGTTCCTTTATTTCCATTCTGTGTTAAAATAATAGAACTTGAATTGTTACCAGTTAGAGTAGTAAATGATCCAGTTCCTGCAGAAATGTTAGATGTTGCACTACCTGTAATATTTCCTGATGCAGTTACGTGGTTTAATAATAGATTTCCATCACCTGAATTTCCAAGTTCAATACCCTTTTCATCACTAATGCTTGGATTTGCAAATTTTCTATCTCCAACCCAATAGTTAGTACCATATATAGCCCCACTTGAACTAATTTGTCCTACGGAATATATCGAACCACCTAATAGTTCACCGCTGGAAGATATTGTACTAGCACTTACATATCCTTGTGCCCATATATTTCCTGATGATGTATAATGGCCTCTTGTTATTGCTACAGACGAACCATATATTTCTAATGCGGAAGCTGATATCCAACCTGACATTGAAATATTACCAGCTGATGCGGAAATAAATTCCATTCCTACCCCGGATCCTGCATGATCTTTAACAGATGGATCACCGTGACCGATAAATAAGGAGTTACTTGCACTAATATCACCTTTTACTTGTAAGGTTTTAGTAGGATGCATTCTAGTATGATGTCCTAAACCAAGATATTGAATATCACCTGAACCTGTAGCCCATATCATATTACCAATATTCATTTGATGACTTGCAGATGGGCTAGCCATTGATATTCTATGGCCAATACCTATATTGCCAAATGGAATACGATGTGGATCATTTCTCATACCCTTACCTACCATATTACCACCAGCATGTGTTCCTATAAATATACTACCTGAAAGTGATGTTTCTAATGATTGTACAGCTGTATATGCATGTGATCCAGTTTGACCACCTGCAAGAGCTCCTATTATTACATTTTGCGAACCGGATCTATTAAGATGAGATGCAGCGTCTCCTACTATTACATTATGTTTTGGATTTGATTGAGAACCTGAAGCTTTTATCAATCTACCTAATTGATGAGCTGCATTAGCTCCTACAATTACATTGTTAGAACCTGAGCGCATGGCTCCTGCTGCCATATGACCCATAATAGTATTATTTAGTGCTTCGCCAGCTGCTAACTGGTATGCAGCTTGTGAACCAATTGCTGTATTTCCTGATCCTGATAATGTCTTACCTGCTTGATATCCTAATGATGTAGCATATCTAGCTACGCGGTCAGTTTGCCATGGTCCTACATGAACTGAACCTATACCAGCATAATTTTGATCTTTAGAAGGATTCCATTGATGTGTTCTTTTATGCACTGGATCCAACATCATCCATGAAGCTTCATTGTCATCCGCTTCATTGTTATATCCTATCTTATAATTAGAACCAGATATCATACTAGCAGAGAATACAGCTATACTTGAATTTATTCCAATGGATGATGATCCCACAAAGAATTTATCTACAAATAAATCTCCACTTGCACTTATCGAACCTTTAATTGTTAATGCCTTTGATGCCGATATTGTTCCTATTCCTACCCTTGCTCCTGGATAATAATCTGTATTTTGATCACCGGCTGCACCATATGTTCCTATGCTTGATTTACTTCCTGATATAGTTACAGCTGGTACTTGATTTATTAATTCATCACTATTTCCATTAGCGGTTGATCCTGTAAAGAAATAAAATGGTGCATTTTCATTATAAAATCTATTTGCATTATTAGTATCTTTTCTAAAAAATATTTTTTCAGCATGAGCACTATCATGAACCATAATGGATGCAGAATTATTAAATATTAAATTATGACTCATTGATACTACACCATTAAATGATGCTGCAAATTCTCCACCTGCTGGCTTAAATACATCTAATGCTATATTAGCTTCATCATTAATCTCTGGTGTAGTAGACCAATGTGCTTTCTGTCCAATAGTTAATACCTTTTCAACCATTGCATTTTCAAATGATCCGGAATTTTGTACGAATATAGAACCTGTAACATCTATATCTCCATGATTGTGTTGTCCTCCACTAATCATCAATGCAGACATTGAAACATTAGATACTATACCATACTTATCTGTTTCCTCATTATTGGAACCACTAATACGCATAGTTCCATAATGGAATGATTTACCATATACACTTAATGCACCACCTCTTGATTTAGGATTCGCACTTGCTCTTTCAGTCCAACCATGTCCTGTGAATCTTTTTGAATCTAATCTTGTTTGAACAAATACTCCTGAACCAGATACTTTAAGTGATCCAGATCTTTTATTATATTTTGCGGTTCCTGTAGAACCTGATATCATTAAGGAACCTGTAAAGTTTACAGTACCTGATACTTCTAATGTAGCATTTGGTGCAGAGATACCACCCATACCAATTCTATATCGTACTCTATGTCCACCATTAGTTAATGATGTATGATGAGCTGGTCCAAATACCATTGAATTACTTTGACTAACTACTGAATCCTTTCCAATTGCAGTTCCATTAACTACCCTTTGGCCATGTCTGTCAAAGGCTGCAGCTTGGGCTTCTGATCCAATGCAAAGCATATATTCTGCAGCACTATCATTGCTATTCCCCTTACTGGATGTTCCAAACCCAGCTCTAAAGCCTATATATGTATTGAAACTTCCAGAGGTAATTACCCTACCAGCATTTCTACCGATTGATATATTGTCTTGACCATCTCTATTATTTTGCATTACAGAATAACCTACACTAATATTATAATCACCCTCTTGAAGTTGAGACATATTATTGGTTCCTATAGCAGTATTCCCATCTGCATTTAATAATGCATTAGACATACATGCATAACCTACTGCGGTATTCAATCCTCCTGTTGTTAATTCATCACCCGTTAATGATCCTAGAAATGTATTTCTGTTTCCAGTGGTTATTTTTTCACCTGCATTATGTCCAATCAATATATTTGAATATCCAGTTGTAAGCGCTTGACCAGCATCTTGACCAAAAATATAATTTGTCTTCGTTGCGCTACCTGATAAGAATAAAGTCTTTGAATGGTTAAAGTGTATTCCGTTTGTAGCATCTGCCTCATGATATGCAAGAATGTGCATTTCAGGGCCATCTTTTTTTGTAAAACTAGATGCAGAAAATCTACCTCTAACTACATTAATCGATCCACTAATAGTTAATGCATGTTCAAATACTGATTTATTTGTTGAAGCAAAGCCATTGATGAATGATCCACTTGATGGATTCATTCTTATACCTACATGTGATTGAGATCCTGTTACAATAAGAGAATGGTTAGGTTTATGTAATGCTAATCCTTCTGTTCCATCAGATTGACTAACAAAATGACCAAATATTAACTTATCATCCTTCATTGCTATATATTTTGAATTATGCCCGTGCTTACCCGCTCCTGAATTAGTTTTTAATTCAATTGCTACCTGGTCATAAGATGATTCGAATCTAGCTAATGTGCTATCCGAGTGTGATACATGTAATCTTGCAGATGGTTCTGTTCCTCCTACTTGATTATCAAATACATTTATACCTAAACCTACATCACCTGTATTACTTATCTTAATTAATTCTTTTCTTGCGTATGAGTGTGGACTTGTATATGCTCTAATAGATAAAGATTCAGTATGAGTAGCTCGTCTTGGGGTAGTTGATACGGATCCACTGCCAGACATTGTAGACATTTCCCAATGGGATAATCCAGATCTTAATACTAATGATGCTGATGCATCTGATCCTGAAGATTCTATTCTTGTTCTAGCATGTGCTGATGAGCTTACAAATAAATTTGAATCACTAGGTAATGCTGATGCTGATGGAGCATTAATTGCTACTCTATACTGACCGCCCTTACCAATACCTTCTGTGCTACTTTGATCTGCTACGCTTCCCGTTGCTGATCCTAAAAATATATTTGCATAAACAGAATTTATATTTAATACATCCTCTCCTCTATGTTTATCATGGATTCTTACCGCATCATTAGCTAAATTAAGATATGACCAATGTGCTATTCGACCTAATTTATATCCTTGCACTCCCGCATCACCATCTCCATAATTGTGACCTGGATCAGCTATGGTTAAAAGGTGTGACATTAGAACAGGATTGTCTTGCCCTGGTTCTAAATAAGTTCCTGCTTTATTACTTCCTGTTGTTCCTATTCCTATACCATTTAGAAAATAACTATCTGAGCCTGATTGAAATATACTACCAGTTACGGTCATTGTATCATCAGACTCTGCTCCAAATTTTGATGAACCACTTGTATATATAATTGATTGAGATACTACCTCTGAATGAAATTCCTGAGCCCATATTGTATCCAATACAATTAATGAACCTGTAATTACTGCATTACCATATACATCCAATGCAGCATCCTGTCCACCAAATCTTGGTACATTATATTGACCAGTTCCGGTTCCTCTATTTACTACGGCAGGCTTTTGATCTTCAATTACAGGATTATCTAAATATATAAATTTAGCTTGGCCTATATTTCTAAATGTGCATGAATGACTTACTGTTAAAGATCCAGTTATCCAAGTATGGCCTGTAAATTGATGTTTGTCATCGCATATGCTATCACCCAACCATGTAGATCCTGAATTAGATAGTTCATGAGATATACGAACATATGATGCTGTCAAATTAGTAACCTCAAGGTTGCCTAATGACATATTACTACTTGTAATGGAATTTGGTATATTAAGGTCGTTTACTCTTGACCCCGTACCATCATACATTTCAAAGTCAGCGCGCTCGTATTGTACAAGTCGCTGAAAACTATTTTTTATCTTATTGCTTGATAAATCGCCTGGGTTTGCCATATTATTACTTTATCCTATCTTTATTATATAAATATTAACCAAAGATCTTTTTCATCTCTTCTGCAGTGGCAACTCTTGTGCCAAACTTTACATTAGTAGCTGATATTGTTTTCTTCATGTTAACTTCCTTTCCTATGTCTTTTGGTATAAGTCCTGCATTAACCGTAAGTCCTAATGTGCATCTTGTTACTCTTTCACCATCCGCGCCTGTTTGCGTTTCAAAATCATATGATTGTCCTACAGTATTAAATTTATATGTAGAACCCCAAGCCGCTCCTTGATGGTAAGTAAACATTTCTACTAAACCATTGAGTTGTTCTATAAAATCCGTCCATATTAATAATTCATAAGATATTACTACAAAATCAGGAACCGCTATTGAATAGTATTCATATCTTTTATTTCTCCCACCTTGTAATATAGAAAATCTATCATATTGATTTTGTGTATTATATTTTGGAGAATAATGATTTATAACATTGCCCTCACCTTGTAATACTTTATTCCTTGCCAATTCATTATTATTGGTCATTGAATTTCTTTTATAAGCTATGATGGGTAAATTTTGTTTTCCTCTCCCATCTCTTAATGCAGCTAATTTTTGCATTGAGGTCCATTTCTCAGGTGAGGAATAGACTACAGGCACTTTAACCTTTTTACCTTGTTCCAAAATATATGGATCAATTTGTTGTTCAATATATCTTTTTACATTAAAATCTACATCATATAAAGTAAGACTAATATCTTTAACATTATCATCATCCCTTCTAATCTGAGTAGACCTATTAGGTTTAGTAGGTTTAGGTTCAGGAGTTGTAAATCTTGGAGAATTAGGATTTACAGGAGTCGCACCTGGAGCTGATTCATTATCAGGCCTAGCTACTACTACCGGATTCATCGCAGCTGGATGAAATCTATGTAATGTCGGTGTCGGTCTTTTTCTAGCCATATCTTATATATTTTTTGGGTAATCGTATTTAGTTGTTTCTGAATTACCATATCTTGGATCCTCGATTTGTATTCTACTCATTCTTGTCATATGGCAATTACATACAATACTATGTGAATTACCCCATTCTGTACCTGCTTTAGAATAATCAGGATCCTTTCCTCCTACAATTTGATTTTCTACTAATGTATCTATTTCAAAATATGCTTTATCCCATTCTATCAAATCTCCAACCTCAGGAACAAAATCTTGTGCATGGGATGGTAGATCCAAAAACTCATGTCGTAAAAATGCAAATGTTGCTCTTTGTTGTAAATCAATTCCAAATGATTCTTCTGCATATTCTTGATCTTCTCTTGTTATTATACATGGTATTTTTACTCCCGCATAATATGTTTTATTAATTCCCTCACCATATACATTTGTATCAGATTCATCCATAATAAGTTTATAAAACAATATTTCGGTTCTAATAATTTTATTTATTAGTTCCTGATTTAATTGTCTAAATAGACTTATATCTCTCTGTCCTGTAAATAATGGCATATCTATCCTATATAAATTTTAAGTGGTACTCTAGCAATCGATTGTTGTAAATTTTCCGTTTCTTCTCTTTGTTTTTCTAATTGTGACCTTCTACTTGTCGCTTCTAGGTTCTCTCTTAATTCGTTTACTAATCTTTCCTTTTCTGTTGTAGCTTCCTGTCTTAGGGTTTCTCCATCCAATGATACATCTGCATTTGGAATAGGAATAGAATTATATTTTCCTCTGACAATACCTAATAATTCCTTAGCTGATGCTAAAGTATATTTTCTAATCCATTGTCTACCAACTGAGTTAATATTTCGATATGGTATATTATCATATGGTATATTACTATAATCGGATATCACCGCAGAACCTGATGTCGCCCAATCATTATCTCTTAATGGATTATCCTTTTCTCTAGTAACAATATACTCAAAAAATAATTTTTGAGATTGTTGTGGTATTGGAAATATTTTTAATTTATTATTTCTTAATTGAAATGAGTAAGCTGATTTTCTTATTTGGTCATTAAATTCAATAGCTTGTATTCTAAGAACATCCGCATAGGTAGGCATTAATAAAAAGCTTACTCCTGGAGAATAATTACCCCAACCGAATCCATCTAGCATACCCTGTGATCCAGCTCCTGATCCTACATAAGGATCAAAGAATCTATTAATTGCTGGAGTAGCATCATTATATATTCTTCTAACTTCTATTTGATTACCACTTTCACTAACATTACCCCATAAATTTTGTAAATCATAATCTTGCTGGCTTGATGATACCATTATAGAACCTGTCTTAAATTCTATATTACCACCTTCCTCACTTTCCGTTCCATATTTTTTAGATAATCGTATAGTAGAGCCGAATGAAGGAGTTATATCCTTTCCAGTAAAATTACTAGCTGATGTAAATCCTTTCACATCTAACATATTATCACGTATATTAAATTGATTAACCTGGGCACCGTATTCAGCTACTGATTCCTCAAAGCAAGCATAAATATTAATATCCTGTAATTCAATATCTACTAAAGGATATCCTAATTTTTGAGCTACGAAGATAGCAGTGTTGGGTCCATCTGTTTGAAAGCTTGCATCAGCATCATATAATGCTAATGGTGTATTTCCACTAATTGATGATCCACTGCCGGGCCAAATTGGTATGTCTACTCCTTTGTTTGCCATTTTCTATTTCCTCTTTAATAAAGTATTCGTCTATTATAAATATGAAGTTTTCTAGGAATGTGGGAAGTTATCGTAAACTTCTAGTAAATCTTTTAATATAGGATGTCTATAATTTTCATGCAGAGTTACTGTATGCATTCCTTTGACCGATTTTATATTGGATAGGAATGATAGGCCGCTATCTTTATGTCTTTTTAGATCAACCTGATTTATATCACCACAGAACATCATTCTACTTCCTACTCCAACTCTTTGTAATATCATTAATGTTTGGCTATTATCTAAATTTTGACATTCATCAACTATCACAGTTGAATTGGTAAATGTTCTACCTCTCATGTATGATACTGGAACTATCTCTATTTGTTCCATCGCCACCATAGCATCGATTCTTTCCCTACGTAATAGTTGATACATGTTTCCATATATAGGTGCTACCCATGGATCCATTTTATCCTTAATGTTTCCTGGTAAATGACCTATGTCTTCCTTTGAAATTGTAGGTCTTGTTATTATTATTTTAGTTGCCCATTTATCTAATAATGATTGTAATGCAATTTGGCAAGCTAAAAGTGTTTTTCCTGAACCTGCTTCACCTAATAATACCGATACATCATTTTCTAATATTTGAGCTTTTGCCTTCTTTTGTTCTTCAGTAAGTGAAATTTTGAATCTATAACCTTTTTTAACATTCTTCGGTCGATCTTTCTTCATTGACATATAATTCTCCTGAAACTAATGATTTATTATAAATAGTTGTTTTCAGACTGAAGTATAAAAAAAGACCTCCCTAAATAGGAGGTCTTTTTAATGAAATATATTAAAGTGATATTACAGAGTATGTAATCCTCTAACTTCAATCTTACCATAGAATTCTGGTCTAACGATCTTCTTCGCGTAACGCGTCATTACACCTTTTCTTGGTGTAAAGTTTTTCGGATCGTAAACTAGTGGAGTCATAATTAATGGAACATATGGAGCATATACAGCACCAGTTTCCAAGAATTGAGTTCCTCTAAAGCCCATCAAGATAGTATTCTGAACCATGTAAGGATTTTTGTAAACAGTAAATCTGTTATTCAATTGTCCTACTTTCTGAACACCCATTGCAAATTGAGATGAGTTACCATCTGTGTTTGCAGCATATCCAGGAATTGATTCTAATACAGTAGCTACATCTGGAGAACAAACTAACCAGTTTGCACCACCACGCATAGTTTTTTGGTGAATCTTGTTACTAACTTTTTGGATTTTAGTTCCTAAAGTTTGGAACCAAAGACCTTGGTTGTAAGCTTCACCAGTATTAGCACCTACCCAAATGTTATTACCATCGTATTTTTCACCAATAGTAACTGACCATCTTTCAGTAGTTAATGCATTTCTTTGTAACATGTCTAAAATTTCTAAATCAATCTCTTGTGAGATGTATTCAGATAACATAGAAGTTAATTCAGCTTCAGCATCAATAGAGTGGTAAGCATTTAAGTCTTGAGCGAACTCAGGAGTCCAAACAGCTTTCAACTTTCTAGTCTTAGCTACGATTGGAATACTTCTCATTTCTAAATTGATTTCTGGAATAGCTAAATCAGTTTCAGGGTTTGCAGCTGTAGCAGCTGTAGTAGTTTCAAAGTCACCTCTAGTGATATCAGTTGGAGTTTTAATAAACTGAACCTTATATCCTTCTTGTGACGATGCACCTGAACCAGATACTACGAACTGAATAAATGTTCCATTTGCTTTTTCATTACCGCTTGAATCAGTTAATTTAGTAAATTCAGAAAATACTTTTTCAACTATCTTAAAGTTTTTACTAGTTACTGTTGAACCTGACGTATGCGTTAATTGGAATGCTCTTACAGCTTCCTTATCTAGGAACTTATGTCCTGTTGATCCATCTGCATCAGTAAAGATAGATGAAGTAGCGAAGTAATATCTAGCTACTGCTTTACCACCTAATGCTTCAGCAACGTTTCCACCTGTTCCACCGTGGAACTGGCCTGCATAAGATTGTGAGAATACAGTATTGAAATTGTAATCTACTCCTCTTAATGAAGCTGTTGTTACTGAAATACCTTGGTCACCAGATCCACCTGAGTGGCCTGCTGCACCATCTGTTTTAGCACCTGCAGTTTCAACATACTTGTTAGTATATCCATATCTACCTGCACCATAAAGACCTTCAGTTGGGTCTCCTGATTCATTTGTTTCACCGAATACAGAGTCTTTTTGTGATGTTCTACCTTGAGCAGTTTTGAAGTCTGCAACCGAAGTTCCATACTTATAATCAAGATAGAAGATAAGACCTGACGGTAAGTTCATAGGTTGAACTGATACGAAATCTTTGGCAGCAATTTCTGCGAAGATTCTTCTAACTAAAGGTAAAGCTACACCTGACCACTCTTCCGAGTTTGATGCAGTACCTGTTCTAGATGATTCATCGATAAGTTGCTTAGCTTGATTCTCTAAAAGAACCGCCATACCGTGTTTTTCGTAATCGTTATCCAACCCTTCTAAAAGACCAGTCTTCATCCATTTTCCTACAACTGCTTTTGTTTCAGTCAATTGTTGTCTATGGATGTTACTAGTATTGTCTAAAATGTTTCTAACACTTTCCATTTTCTTTTCTCCTTGGGTTAATTGATGAGTCCAGCTAATTTTTTGAATCTATTAGCCATTACGTCACCTTCGTTTAATATTCTTGTTTTTCTTGGTTTCGTTGAAGCAGTTGGTTTAGACGCCATACCTTCTTTGATAGTTTTTACGTTACGTGTTGACGTAGTACTATTCATAGATTCAGCTAATGTTGAATAAACTAATTTTACTTCTCGAATGTTTTTTGCTCTATCAAAAGTTTCAATAACTTTTAATTTTTGTCCTTCACTTAAACTATACGCTTTGAATAGTTTATTAGTAAATAACAGTTTGCCATTCAATAGATTTACTTCATTGATTTTACCTTTAAGGAAACGTACTACATCGTATGCTTCTTTAAGGTCAGCTTTCAATGTTTCAGTAACATCAACACTTTCTTCCTTAGTGTCTTCTGTTTCATCCATATCGTCTTCTTCCTGAAGTGATCTTATGATCTCTTCTAAATCAACTTCTTCCTCAAGCTCTTCAGTCTCATCCATATCGTCCTCTTCAGTAAGGTCGTCTGGACTAGAAACTTTTGCCGGATCCTCAGTATCGCTGCTATCAGCATTGTCTACTTTGTTATCCGCTGATCCAATATCAGACGAATCAGTATCTTCAGATACTTCATCCATGTCCTCATCTTCTTCAAGCTCTTCCTCAAGTTCTCTAATGATTGACTCTAGTTCTAAATCTTCTTCCATCTCTTCACCTTCGTAAGTTTCATCAGTATCCTCAGCATTTTCATAAGTTTCATCAGTGTCCATGTCTTCTTCAGTAGATTCATAATCTTCCATTGCTGGAGTTTCTTCATCTTCTTCCATTTCGTCCATGTCTTCCTCTGATCCTTCATGATGTGCTTCTGGCATTTCATCATCCTCATCCATATCTTCATCTTCGTACATGTCTTCTTCCATGTCTTCGTCGTATGTTTCTACAGTTGTGTCAGTTTCTTCTAATTCTTCTTCTTCCATTTCTTCAGCTTCATTTTGAATTTTAGCTGATATCATGGATTGAAGTTTTGGAGTGAAAGCTTCTTCTAGAGCGATTTTTGCGTTAGCTAATGCAGTTTCTCTTACAGCTTTAGCGTCAGCGATTGCTTCTTTTAACAAATCGTTGCTCATTGTTGTTCTCCTAAATTTTAATCGGAAATAAGATTATTAAGAATCTTAATAGGTGGGTTATTTTTTATCGACGCTACATAAGATAGTAGTAACGTATTATAGATATAAATACGATAAAAAAAAGGAAAACATTCATTTTCCTTTAATTTTCTTTAATTTTTTAGTCTTTTTTCAAATATATTAAGACACTTTATTATGACCTGTATATGGTGTTGATATTTATTTGGCCGTTCCGTCTATAATAGCTGTCCATGTATGCTTGTTACTATTGAACCTATCTATCTTTCTTTGCTCATTTTTCATAAGTCCAATAGCTCTCTCCTTTTCCACTTTACGTTTCAAAGATGGTTTGATATAATATCTTTTATCTTTAAGTTCTTGGATTATGCCTGTATGTTTCATCATACGTCTGAATCTTTGTAGTGCTTGATCTATACTGGATCCTTCAGGTACTTTAACACCTCTCGGTTGTCCTTCAATTTGATAATCCTGTCTAGTAAGTCTTTTCCTACGTTTGAAATTTTTTTTCTTGAAATCGTGATTTCGGGAGTTAGTATCCGATTGATTCCTGTGCTTCTGGTTTCTACTGTATGCCATTCGTTTGTTTTATATTATACGTTATTTATATATAAATATACAAAAAATATTTGAACTAACCAAATGTTTTTAGTGATATTTTGGTATGTCTTTAGTATCCATTAAATACATGTCGCCACGCTGATCATATACTATTGACATATCTCTTAAAGATACTCCATTACGAAATAACTTTTCAACATCGACACCATCTACATTTTCTTCAAATCCATAATCATCCCTTAATTCATCCATATCAAACCTTGATCCCTTTTTGATACGCGTTTCTACCTTCTTTATTGGACCTCTTACCTCATTAAGCATTGCTTGTTTTTGAACCCATTCATTTATATTGAATTTCATATTATTTCTCCTTTCTAGTAGGTGCTAATGGTATTCTATTATCATTTTCACCTATTTGATAGTATCTTCCTAATTTTTGTCCTATGTCCTCATATAGTGCTTCCATACGTTGTTGCATAGTATTAACCTCATTGGCTACCTTTTCAAATTTAGTTACATTTGCATTTATTTCTTTAACATCCTTCTTAACAGTAACTGAATCAAACCAATCATCAGTTTCTGATAATGCTACCTTCCCAGCCAATTCACAAAGTTCCTTTATTGCACCGATTACCTCTTTAACACTTTTAGGTCTATAAACATTTTCATTAAATTTATTAAATTTAGCAATAGTATTATTAACTAATTGTTTTTCCTCCATAGTTAATTTTCTAAAATTTTCCTCAACTTTTGATTCGTTGACTAATGGTCCCATTTTTAACATATTCTATTCTCCTAAATTATATTACAACAACCCGTCATTTCACAAAGTATATCACGAATAATTTTATCTACCTTTGATTTATTTGATTGTGTTATTTTACCTTCTGCTAATATACCTTCATTTACTGGTTTCATAAATGCACCATGAGTTGATGGATTAGAAACAAAGTCCCAACATATCAATTCAAAATCATCTTCTACCTGTACTGTTGCTTCATCTACCTGTTTTACGGATCCCATACCTCTAGAACTAATGCCTAACGTAATACCAGCTTTTAATAATTCCTTTAATATATTTCCAGATGGTGTTCCTAGTATTTCCACTTTGCCCATTACATCATCACCTTCCCACCACACATCCTTAACATTGTGAGATACATTTTGCAAATTTACTACTGAAGCTTCAGGATGATCTAATTCACCTAATGCTCTATTTTCCGCAATGTTTATTTTTTTATATTGTGCTACTTCTCTGGCAAGGATATCTTTTGGATATACTCTACCATTTTGATTTTTAGAAGTAGCTCTTTGTAATACACCCTGTACTATAAGACGGCCGTCATTTGATTCTGAAGCTTCTCTTAATTGTTGAGGGGATACCTCAAAGTTGATAGTGTCTATTAACAATTTTTTATTCATAATATTATCCCGCTAATTCTTTTAATTGTCTACCTATCCGTAATATTCTTTCACCGATCTTACCAATACGTGTTTTGGATGATTTCCAATAATTATCACTACTAACACCCATTTCGGTTTTAAGTTTATTATTCTGCTTTACTATTCTTTCTATTTCAAATAGTTTACGATTTATTTCCTTAATAGCTGTATTAACCTTTGCCTTAGGGGTAGAAGAAGGATCACTCTTATAATCATTATAAGTTAATTCATTCATTGCCTTTTTATATATCGACTCGCCCATCTTTCCTACAAATATTTTTTTAGGTTTTTTCTTTACCATTTTATATCCCGTACTACTTTCTGCATTTGATTCTTCCTTTTCATCATCTTTATCCGTTTTACCAGAAAATGCGTATGGTGTCTTAGGTGGTCCTGCTCCTCCATCTAAATTACCAGTTGCACTCATCTCTTCAAGATCGTTTAGCTCTTCGGTAATTTTTTTTATGTAGGATTTAATATTATTTGACATTTTTAAGTTCCGTAATTAATTCATACAATTTTAATAATGATACAATTTCTTTATCCTTAATTGTTCTTGATTTACCCAATCTATTAGCCTGTTTCATAACCTCAGCTAATTTAATTTTCAATACAGGATCATTTACGGATTTAATTTTACGATTAAGGGTTCTTTTAATATAAGGAACTTCGGATATAATGTGTTCTTTAAGACTTGAGGTATCCGAAACATTATTAATAAACTTTCTTAAAAGTCTTTTTTGTCTTTCATTTAATTTATCATACTTACTATTAAACTTATCAATTAAAATTTTATAAGATAATAATCTTGTATCTTTATCTTGTCTACCATAATCCTCTGAGATTAAGGTATTTGATTTTCTTGGAGCATCACCTTTAAGTATATGTTCAATTAATTGATATCTATTTTTTACATCCTCAGCAGGTTGTAATTCTGTTTCAAATAATCTAAATACGGATCCTAATTCTCTATAATTATTAACCCTTGACTTAAAAAATAATTCAGGATCGAAATTTTGTTTTATTTCCTTAATTAAATTATATTTCTCTCTTCTTAGAGAAGAAGAGTTTAATTGTCTTCTAGCTGATAGTGCAGCGTCCAAAAATTTATTAGCTTTATTTTCCGTTGAGAACTTTTCCTTAATTACACTTTGATATAATTCCAATTCCTTACCCAATTGAGTATTAGAGTTAAAATATTGTTTAATTATCTTAACGGCTGATGAATCTTGATCAGCTAACGTATCCGATGCTATCTGTCTAACTAGCAATTCAAATAGAATACCTGTATTTCTGTATTTAGAGTGTTTCATATGCCTTTGCTTCCTTGTCTTATTATAATGTATATTTCCTCTTAAATAAATATTAAGTTTGGAAAAAATATTACATATCCATTAGGTTATTCTCGTCTAAAATCGTACCTTTATCCGAATCTGACGATGGTTTATCCTCTAATGTTTCTTTTATTATGTTTCTAGTCTTCGTTTTGCCATTTAATGACTGGACTAGTGTTTTCATTCCTATCGAATCCTTGCTATATTCCTCACGTTTAAGTGGACTATTGCCTCTGAAATTATGTTTCAATGGTGTTGGGTCCCTAAACGTCTTAGATAAGTCCTTATTACCTAATGGATCTTGGCCTCCATAGTGTTTTGTTGAAGCATATGAATTACCTATGTCAGGCCTGCCAACTGGATTCTCTGCTGGATCATCATCTTTGTTATGATCCTTGCCTAATGATGCTAAATCATGTGGGGTTCCAAATGATTGATGAGATTTAGCAGGATCATTACCTTCCTGCTCTATTTGGCTGTGTCTAAAAGCTTGTTGAAGATCTTTAACAACTCCTACTTGTTCTCTTTCCCACTGTTCCTTACTCATATTTAGTATATTTTCATACATCCACTCATTTGATATGATTTTACTACCCTGCATATCACTAATTAATCTAATTTTTTCTTGCCATAGTGAAACCTTCTCTTGTTCATATACGGTTGAAGGAGTTGTAAGAGCTAATTCAAAATTAATTAAATCATCATCTGTATATCCTTGAGTATATAAGTGAACTATTGCTATTTTAGTTAATTCAGATACGACTATTCTTTGAATTCTTTCGATTGTTCGAGCGAATCTAATATCCTCTGCGGCTAATGTTGCTTTACCTTCGATACCTTCCTCATATCCTAAAAATGCTTTTGGTACCCTAAGTGCAGACATCATTTTATTTTTAAGATATTCAATATCATCTATTGCATTAAATTCTAATCCTGCTAAGGATTCAATTCTTGTGCCACTTTCACCACCTCTTGTCGGAAGATAAAAATCCTCCATCATATTTTGTATATTAAATTTAAGATTATAGTCTCCTGTATTAGTATCTACAAATGGAACCTTTTTCATCTTATCAATAATAGCTTGCATGTACCCATCTACCTCATCTGGTGGTATATTACCTACATCTATATTAAACATTCGTTTTTCTGGAGCTCTCATAATACGATGAATCATCATTGCGTCTTCCATCATTATTAATTGTTTCCAAGTCTTCCTAGCTGGCTCAATCATTGCTCTACCATATGGTAAAAAGTTTGTATCTGATAATAATCTAAAGTGTGCTATCTCAAAACTTTCATATTGTTCCTTACCACCTACACCATCCTGTGTAAATCTAGATGAATATGGATTTTCAGGATCATATCCTTCCTCTCTCCATATTTCGTAAGGAGATAATGGAACAACATTTACTATTCCATACTTTTCCGCTATATCTAATTTGAGAAAGAAGTCGCCATACTTACATAAATTACGAACCCAAGGCCAAAGGTTAAATTCTATATTAAGAACATCATAAAAAAGATTGTGAACAACCTTTTGTATATCCTCTTTTTGGCTTCTAATTAATAATACATCACCAAATTCATTTTTCATGGTTGTTTCATCTGCATATATGTCCAGAGCTGATGATAATATTGAATCCGTATCCATTGCTTCATAGTCATTATATAAATCACTCTTTGCATATTGGAAATTCTGTTGTACCTGTGAACCATATCCTCCACCATGTGATTGATTATTTCTTCTCAACCTTGAAAATCTATCTATACCACCTTGGCTTTTTAGATTACCCGATGATTGTAGCCTTGAAGTATCAGAAACCTTCAGTCTTTTACCACCTACATTCCTAACAACTACGTTACTAGAAAATAATTTTTTTAATCTACCAAATATTGATTTATCCGCCATTGTCTTATTCCTCTTTATATAACTATTATAGTAACCAAGTTATATCGTTTTCTTGATTACCTACTTTTTGTTTCCATGGATTATTTTCAGGTGTATTATTACTAGTATACACTCCATGGCTATTATTTTTTCTAATATTACTCAATGCCGACTTAGTTAATTCAATACCTTTTTGTCTAAGCATAAGAGCAGTATCTCTTACCCACATTGAAATAGCAAATGCCATTACTAAATCATCATTATATCCAACCTGAGCTTGTGGTTTATTTCCTTTCCATATAAATACCATTAATTCATCAACCAATCTTTTGGATTTAATGTTACAAGCTCTTTCCCTAAAGTATGTCTCTAGTTTAGATATAATTAGTGGTCTGGTTTTTGAAGTCGTCGTAAATCCAGGAACCATTTTATCATCTGGTCTTAAATCATAACGTTTTTTTAATCTAGACTTTGTATCTACTATAGAAAGATCTGCTGTTGAGTAAAATAAATTTTTATAATTTCTATCTATTGCTGGTTGTATAGCTGCCCAACCTACATTTGCGTTTTCTACTACTAGCATTGCATCATTCCATTCCGTTGCTACATTAACCAACATATTACCGAAATCCTTAGTCGGCAATTGCCCTTTATATTCGGCTACCTGAGTAATGGTTTCTATTTCAATAACATGGAATGTAGAGAAATCTGTAGAATCACCTCTAGCAACATCGGCTACAACTACATAATCTTTACTATAATCAACAGATTGCCATTTCCAATAATTTCCATCAAATCCTTCCTTAGATATAGGGTCACATATTTGGTTTTGTTCATACCATTGTATTGTTGGACCATCAACTACTGTATGACCAGATGTTATAAAGTCACAATCACATTCTTGTGCAGCCATTTTGGAACCTAGGAGTTCATCTTGTTTATCTCGCCAATCCTGTTCTCTGTCTGGATGTAAAGTCCAATGTAATTTAATCGGATTAAATCCATTAGATCCTGCTTCAGCGCCTACCCATGTTTTGTGAAAGAAATTACCTGTTCCATTAGGTGTCGATAGAACTATTGCTCCACCCCCTGTTGCTAATGTTTGTTGAGAAGAAGCCCATATTTCATCTATATTATCAATAAATGCGGCTTCATCCATTACAAGTAAAGATAGTGCTTCAGATCTACCAGCATCTCCTGCAGATGATACTGCTTTTATTTGAGATCCATTTTTGAACCTTAAAGATAGCTTATTATCTTCTACACAATTACCTTTTAACCAGGTTGGTAAATTATCATGCATTACTCTAACCTTAGTTACTAAATTTTTTGCTACCTCTTGTTTTGTTGCAATTACCAAAATATTTTTATCATTTTGAAATAACATTGTCCACAATGAATATCCTGCAGTTAATGTAGATATGCCTAATTGCCGAGATTTGAGAATTACATTATAATCATTATCTCTAAATTCTCTTAATGATGTTTCTTGAAATGGATAAAGGTTAAATTTAATTTTACCTTTTTGAGGATGTTGTATATAGCAATACTTTTTCATAAAATGGACAGGATCCTGTGCGCATTTAGTGAATTCTAATTTTATTATATCTTTTAAGCTTTTCTTTGCCATAGTAGTATACCTTCTTATAATAAATATACAAAAAATTTATTTAAGAAACAAATTTATTGAGGTAAACTATAATCTACTATATGTATTATTGCTATTGTTCCGACAATGCCTAGAACGACACCGCCAGCTGGGCTGTTCCAAAATTTATCTTTTCGCGATAATTCCTTTTTATATAAATTGATATTTTCATTCAAAAATTTCTTTTGCTCTATAAGCAAACTAATTTGTAATGAATCATTTACCGATATTTGTTTATTAATATCTATAATATTATTAAGGTCTAAAATAAATAAATCCTGTTTAGCTATTACAGAATCTAATGATGTAATTTTAAGCTTATATTCTGTATTAAGTTTTTTTGATATATCGTATGCATTTTTTAATGCATCATTATTTTGTGAAAATACTATAGTTGATATACAGAGTAGTAAAATCGTAAGTAATTTTTTCATAACCTGCTCCTTTATTATTATAATATCTTTCCTAATTTAGATTTATTAAATAATTTGTGTATGTCAGTCCAAATTCTTAATTCTCTATCAATACCACCTATCTTTTCAAATTGATCCGTATCTGCTTTCTTCTTTATATCTTGTAGTGTCGTTACTATTCCACCATGTCCATGATTGTCTGATATTTCATAGTATTGTTGTTTTAGGTCATAGTATGAATTACCTTCAAGTAGAGAACCGAATGGTTTAGTTGTAACTACTCCACCTATACTTTCATTTATTGATTCATTCATTCCAACAATTCTAGCTAACCTGTTTGGTACATCATTAGCTGCCATGATAGCATTTCTTAGTTTACTTAGTTCTCTGTAATTTTTGTTACCTTTTTTTTTATCTTCCTTGATCTCATGATCAATGTGAGATAATAAAACTTTACAGTCCCTCTCAAATTCCTTAGAAAATCTAGTATCCATTGGAGCTTCAGTTAATTTGCCTTCACTAATCATTTTGTCTATTTTTAACCATTGAGCAGGAATTCCCTTTACGCTATTCATGTAGTTATAAGCTCCATTTGCCATTCCGTGTAACATATTATCTTTTTTAATGGTTGGGTTTTTCTTATACTCTTCCATCTTAGCCTGTACGATGGCAACCATCTTTTCCCAATCTCTAACAAATCTTTTATCAAATGGTTTTGTAGCTTCCGTTATAGGTTCTTCTTTAACTACATGCTCATGTACATGACTTTCTAATACCTTTAATTTTTTAGTAGGTATATTTTCAAAGATTTTACCAGTACCAAAATCAACATCAACAAAATTAACCTCTCCTGATTCATTTAATGAATGATTTACTACCTTGCCTTTCTTACCTGATTTCATTTCCTGTACATGTTTTGGACAATCATGAACTACATCACCTGTTCCGTATTTAGGAACAAATGGATCCTTAGTATCCGCTTCAAATATTCTTTTGATTTCTTTTCGAACTGCTAATCTAAATTTTTTCTCAGTATTTTTCATATTATCCCACTTTAACTAATTTATGTGTTTGTGTAGCCATCCATGAATTACCTACTCCAGCCATTTTTGCTGCCTTCTTAATAGCTTCAACAGTAGATCTTGCCTTTACCGTATAAACTTTTTTTGGATCCAAATCTACACCGCTTAATTTCATTGGTGCAAATTGCATTCTCCAGGTAGCGAATCCTTCATTAACAACAGCTTCGGTTTTCTTTGCTACAGTTCCTAATTTTTTATGAAGATACTCATCACTATCATCTGTATCGCCATCATTGTCAATATCTTTATCTTTAAGATCATCAAATTTAGTTGCCGCTTCTTTATCATCTATATGATCGACCTTCTCATTTATTCTTTCTTGCTTTTTAACCCAAGTATCTATATTAAATTTCATCATAGTTGTCCCCTTTCATTAAAAAATTCCTTAGCTTCCGATAAGGATTTAATTTCTCTAAGATCCCAATATAAATCATCAAGTTTAGAACCTTTCATTTTTTTGTGTAATATTGCTTTTTGAAATTTTGCAGCTTTTTTACCATCTGGTAACACATATGCTCCACGGAATCTACCGCCTTTTCTTAAAGCTTGAGATGCCTGCACTCTAGGAATACCAGCTGCTCCTATTTGACCATTAGGTAATATTATAGTATACTTCTGCTCATTTATAGAAGGAGTATCCTCTTTTACTGGTTCTGATTCAGTAACTGGATTCCATTTCATTTTTTTAAGCTTTGCACTAGGTAATTCACCTAATACATTTTCATTGATTTTATTAAGAGTTTGCTCATTCAATAAATCTTTTAATCTAGCCATATAATTTTTCTCACTTTTTAATATCTTACTCCCGGAACTAGTCCGGGAGCTTTGATATTGTTATTCAATCGGTATTAGCTATTATGCAAATACTGATAGGTTTGCCGCTATACCTGTTCCAGATGATTCCATATGGGCATTACAACCCCATGATGTACCATTGTATGTAAATGTTATCGTTGAACCTATACCTGGTCCTCCGTTTGTTAAACCAACTACATTTAATCTGTAGTCTGCTGCTACTGATACGTCTACTGATTTAATTAGTCCAGTTGCTGATCCTGTTGCACCAGTTGTTCTAATTACAGCTGATCCTACAGTGAAAGTTTCATCAGATGAATCACCTGCGTAAACTTGAGTTTCACCATTACCTACTGCTGCAATATAAAGCATTTTAATTGTGTCTCCAGCTTTAGAATCTGCTCTTTTAGGTAGTGTATACGTTGCTGCGTCTGTGTCAGTTACGTGATAAATAGTATTTTTAGCTAATGTTGCTGCTGCAGATAATGTTGTTATACCTGTAAAGTGTGCTAGTGTTGCAACATATCCAACACCGTCTACTAAATCATTAAAGTGTCTTGCTTTTGCAGGAACTGAAGCTAGTCTGTTGTCTCCTGTACCTCTTGGACTCGCGTTTGCGAAATCGATTTTTGTTAATGCCATTTTTTAATCTCCTATAGATTTTTTTCTGCTTCCGCTAGAGCTGCTTCTAAATCCGCTATTGTTTGATCGTTCTTTTTAACGTTCTTTTTTGCGTCTTTAACTTGCTTACTTCTACCATCTGCAGATTTAGTTAATTCGGTTAGTTCGTTATTAAGTTTTTGTTTTTTAACATTAACCTCCTGAATTTGAGATTCTAACCGTTTAACCTCATCATCATTCTTTTTAATTTTTGGATTTATTTTTCGTCCTTTAGCTTTTGCTGCAAGCAATATAGCTAAAATAGATCCTATTAGTCCTATTATAAATAGTATTGATTTTTTTATCTTACCCATTTTTAACTCTGTTCCTTTTCAGTAAAATTATATTTATCATCTATATACTTCTTAAAGTATGAATACATTTTATTCATTAGGTCTGTATTATCCTTAAGATTGTTTAATGCATTAACTACAGTTTGTTTATCAATTTGATTTTGTTCTGGTGTTTTTGCTGGATCATTTGGTTTTCTTATAAAATCTACATAATTAGGCATCGCTCCTAATGTGGTAGTTAATTGTAAAACATAATCATTCATTGACTGTATCATCTTATCTAACCTTTCATCACCTTCAGAAGCCTTTGCTTGTTCCTGCTCGATCATAAATTGTTTTATGCGCCAATCTCTATCACTAAATTGTTTTGCCATTATATTCTCCTAGTTCCAAAAAATTAATTTACCTAGAATACCTACAAGGACTACCCAGATTGACCATAAAGTCTTTTGAGCACCTTTTCTAAATGAGGTGTTCTTGTTAACCCTTGATATAGTTCCATTATCTGGATCTAGTAATCTAACTTTTATTTCCCTAACATCAGATTTGATTGATATTAATTCGTCGTGTAGTTGTTGGTTTGTTAATCTTGCCATTATTATTCGCCTAAGTTAACGCCTTTGTTTGAAACATGTTCTCCAACATTACCTGCTGCATATATTCCAAATACCCATTTAACAAATTCTGCCCATTGAGTAAAGTCCGCTTGTTTAGTTGCTACAAATACTATTGATGCTAAAAATAGAATCATTGCGAACATTAATTTTTTACTTTGCAATTGTGTCTTAAGATTGCTCATCTTCTTTCTCCGATTTTAATTCATTATACTTACTACCAAGTCTTGCCTGTTCCCTTAAATCATCCTTGAATGATTCAAATTGCGTTTGTATTTTTTCATTTATTGAATCCACAGATTCAGGTAATTTCCATTTTTCAACCTTACCATCACTATTTACATAATCCATTTGTGTAAAGGTATTTTTAATTATATCAACTTCCTGTTCTGCTTCCTTAATAAATGATTCTACATTTTCTTGTATTTTTTGTCTTTCATAATTACCGTATATATCTTCACCCTTTACATATCCTTCACACATCATTAATGTTTCTTCCTTAACTACACAATCATGACATTTATTTTCCCTTGTAACAAATTTATGATCAAATCTGGTTAATTTCTTTTTACAATTAGGACAATCATTAGTATTAATTAATTTTCTAATTTTATCAAATCTACTTACCTTAGATTTATACCCATCCTTCTGTATCCATTTTTGACCATTTGCATCTACCCATTCATCACCTACAATTCTTTCTGATTGATCCTTTTCAAATCCAACGGTTGCCTTAGTCTGTGATCTATGAGATCCTCTTAACATCTCATTGACCGCTTTAATATTTTTTAATTTACTCATAACTATTTTTCCCTATCTCATTAATATATCATCGTACATTGATAAATCACGATCATAAACTTTATTATTTACCTTCTTAATTGGAAAGGATCTTAAATCCAATGTATTCCCATTATCCAATTGAACATTATATCCATTCACAGCAACTACCTTTGCTTTTTCATCTCTAGCTACTTTACCAAATTTGAAAAATCTATCATAAGTAATTATATCACCACGATTTGGTTTTAACTGCTTTTGCATAAACGCCATTTGACTTTTAGATAATTTATCATTTAATAATTTTTTCTTTTCATCAACTGTTTCGTTTTTGCCTTTTTCATACTTATCTTTAATCTTACCTATTTCTTCATGGTTCTCACCCTTACCAGCTGCAGATTGTATTTTTTTCATTCCTTCCTTACCATACTTCTTAACGCCGGCTTTATATAATATACCACTTTCTTTTAATTTGCCTTCTTTAATCTGAACCCTGCCTTGGTGTGCCAATCTCTTATCAAGTTCCGTACTAGATATCATGTCTCCCTTAACACCATCACCAAAGATAGCCATCCACTCATCCTGAAATGCCTTGGACCATGTTTCGCCCTTGGCTCCTGATTTGTGTCCTGTGAAGTGCACCATCGCACCCATTTTAGATTTCTTTGCAAAGTTTCTTGGTGGTTTTTGTATTGGATATTTTTTGAGGTTTTTCCATATAACACCTTCGGTTATAGATTTACCTTTAAGGTAATTGATTATTTCCTCTCTGACTATTCCGCGAATTTGTTCTTCTTGTTTTGACATAAGTTTCTTTATCCTAAATTTTAATGCCGGTCTTCCATTTATAGTAGGTTGACCTTTATCATCAGTACCTATATTTTTTACTTCCACTGGCTTATTCTTAAACCTGCCTGTAAGTATAGTGTCTCCTATTTCTAAATCAATCTTCATATAAATAATTAGAGCATTACATATAAAATAAGCCAGTAATCTGGTTTACAGGTGCAAATGCTCCAGTAAATTTATAAGTTTTGCCCTTATATATAAATACTATACCTTCTGATGGAACCACTCTTGAAAACCCTCCAATTGCTTGTATCTTTTCCAGTTGTTGAGCTACTCTAGCTAATTTTTTAGGATCTCCTCCAGCTTTTACTCCTGCTATTGCTCTATCTACCTGCTTTCTCATATCCTGTACCGCTTTATCAGGATTTGCTGCTAGGAATCCTGATGCGTTTGTTAATATTTCAGCCCCTACCTCAAAAAATAAGGTTTCCATAGCAAACATATTTTTCTTTACCTGTGCAGCATGATTTTCTTTATCAATTGTCTTTGCCCAAGATAATGTTTTTTCGTCTTCTATATTTTTTTTATTTAATCTATATGATTTATCAAAAAATGCCCAACGTTTAGTTAGTCCTACTAATATATCATTTGATACTGTTAAAGGGGCTTTGGTGGTAATAAAATTTTCCCACCACTTTTGATGATATAAAGATAAAGTATCATTATCCGATAATTTGAATTCGGATTTAATTTTATTTAATTTACCAAAAAATTTACCTTTCATTTTACCATAATCCTGATGAGCTTTGACTTTAAGAATATTTGGACCAATGATACTAAAACTTTTTTGAACATTAGCATTTACCTGTCTTATCATACCAGCTAACATTCTTGCACCATCTGATAAGGCTCCTACTGCGCTACCATTTTTATATTGTAATACATTATGGAATTGTAAATAGGGTGCATCATAATTTATAACATTTGCAGATGCTGGATATATAATTTCCATATTAACCCAATTATTACCTTTATCAAATATTTTATCTCTTTGTTTATCATTTATAGATTTGAATGCCTTACCTAAATCCCTCATAGCATAATTAAATGCTTTTTCTATATTTCCTCTTCCAGCAAATTTAGAAGCTATATCTCTAGCACTTACTCCGCCTCTTTTTATATCGCCTGCATTTCTTGCTGCCTTCAAAGATCCATTCCATGTAACAAATAAATTTTGACCATCGGTCTTCTCGGTAGCAATTGTCTCCCTGCTTAGATTACCCTGTAGGCCCATATCTATGATATTTTTCAAATCACCAAATGTTAATCCCTTATCATCAAATGGATGTTGCATATGTCCATAAGCACCACCTTCCGTTAAAATTTGTTTAGCTGCCCATGATCCTAGGTTCTCGGATAATTTTTTATATTTATTAGCTTTTACATTTTGTTTAATAATTTTTGTAATTTTAGGATCTGGTTTATTTGGTTCCTTAATTTTATCACCGGCTACATTTTTCTTACCTACCGCTGTTTCGGAATCAACCCAATTTATTAATTGCATGCCAACTGCTGTTGATATTTTTTTAATGTGTTTTTTCCACTTTCTATAAGCTGCAGTTGTAGGAATATCATATTGATTATTAGGTGACATTACTCCTTGATCTCCAGCTGGAAAGTATGATACTGCAGTAATTGGTCCATCTGGATATTTTACATCGTTAGCATGATCCTCGGGTGTAGGTATATCACTATCACCTAATATAGTATCACCATCACCTTTGGATAATAAAAATTTAACAACATAAAATCCCATTTTTTCAGCAACCTTTGTTTGAGATTTTTTATATCCTCTAATAGAAGAAAATCCATGACTTGGTCCATCATCTACCTCATTACCTTTTGAAGCTCCTGTTGTTGATGCCTCTTTGATAATTTTTGGAAAATCATTTTCAACTATGAATTGTTCTATAATAGATTCATTTAATTTTTCTAATTTTTTAACAATCCAATCATAATTTTTTGTATGTCCAAATATACCTTTATATATTTTTTCTTTTTTCTTTTGGTCAAGATTCTTATCTCCTAACACCGCTCGTAGTGTAGTCCCTGACATTTCCCCGTAACCTGGTACGTTCATTGAAACATGAGGAGCTATGATAGTATATGCGCCATCTTTATACCCTACTTCAGCTTTACCTTTCCATGGACGAAAGAATTTACCACCTAATCTAGATGCATCTTTTTCTCCAACCATAAATACTACGGCTGTAGTTTCTGGATCGTATTTACTTAATATTTCTTGTGCTTTATATGGGTTACGGACTTGCTTTAATTTACTGCCCAATCCATATGCAGATATAATTTTTTTCTTTTCCGAAAATGAAAATGGAGATTTAGGAGCAGAAACTTTGTTTGATGTTCCTATATATGCATCCTTGAATTTGCCTTGAAGCCATTTGAATGCTTGTGCATGGTGAGCTCCCATTGGTTGGAATCTACCTGGATATATAGCTACTACTTTTTTTATAGTAACATCCTCTTTAATAATTTGATTAACTATCCAATTTGCTAATTTCACTTTGACTTCCTCAATTCTAATTCCTTTTTAATCCAAGATTTTGCAATATGATTCTGTATTGGTTTGTTTACAAATTTATTTGCTGCCTTAATAACGGAATCAGGAAAGTCCTTTTTTTCCGAATTATCTACTACTAACATATTACTAGCACCAAAAGCACCTTGAAATTTTCCTAAATTATTTTGACAAGCTTGCCAATACTCTTTTACTATTTTTTCAGGTAATGTTCTATCTCGCTCTTCATTTCGTTTTAATGCAACATCTAATGATGTGTTTACGAATACCATAAATGTATCATAACCTAATTTTTCTAATCTTTTTTTTCTATCTACAATTTTATTATAATTATGGCCTGTTCCATCTATAAGTAATCCAAGCTTACCTTTTATATAATGTTCCAATTGTGATGCTACTGCTTTCTTTGCCTTTTTCCTAAGGACTTGTGATTGAGCAAATTGGTCTGCATCCATTTTAGATAGATCTGTTCCTAAGCCTGCTCTTTTAAGTGAAGCTTCAAAGGCTGAATCTGTATTAACGCCCTTTAATCCTTTTGCAGATACAAATGGCATTCTCTCTGGTATACCAAATAATTCGGATGCGGCATATGATTTACCACTACCAGGTCCGCCACCTGTGAATACAGCTTTGAATATACCTGGATCGTATACTCCTTCATTTAACAGGTCAACTAATTTAATCATATTTTATCACCTTTAATATAAGGTCTCCAGAACCCTTTATAACTCTATGCCATTCTCCCTTTTTAATGAAAATTTCATTATTTAAGGATTCAGGGATTTCATTATCAAATTGAAACTTCCAATCAGTATCATGCGTAGATTTAATCAATCTATCTTCCCTATCCCTATGCCAAACTAATTCCATTTCATCTACATTAGATGAAAATTTTCTTATATTTGCATTGCCTTCTATATGTTCCTTATATGGATAACTCATTACCAATATCTTGATGCGCCTTTACCTAATCCTAATTGTTTGGCATATCGTGGAAGATTACAAGACCAATATCCTGGAGATGTTCTATCTTTCTTTTTATCACATTGATGTCTTGATGCAAAGTTTTGTGATGCTTCCTTATTTCCAATTCTAGCTTTTAATCCGCCTGAACCAAATGCTACCTTCTTTACCTTATCACCATCCTTTACATAAACATAATAAGCCTTTGATCCACCTCTTTTAGGTTTATTTAATGCTACCTCTTTTCCTCTATGCAGGATTTCATTTTTCATAGGTAAATCTAATGGTACCTTACTACCCTCATATATTCCATATTCACCAAGACTTGTTTCCATTAAACTTTTATCCATACCATTTAATTTAATTCTATTTTCGATATGCATTTTTCTAGCTTCATTTATTAAATCTAAATGAGACGCAGTTCCATATCTAAAAACACACTCATGAATAGGTATATTATTTTCGATATGATAGTTAAGGCCTTTTGAAGGAAGAATTAAATATTCTTCATTAATTTCTTTCTGTGACATAATTTGTGCTCTTTTTTTTGCATATTTAGCTTTACGTTTTTGTAACATTTTTACCCAACCGGTATTTCCTGATTTCTCTGCAGTAGCTCTATGTTTAGTAGCTGCTTGTGTTTTTTTAGATAAAGCCTTTAACTGATCCTTTTCAGTATCGGTTTTATTTACACCTGGAACATCTACTTCGTGTTTTGATTTGTCATCCATTTTATTCTCCGCTTTTCTTACCATACTCCATTTAGGAATTTTTTTACCTTTATATTCACCATCCATTTTGAAATTCATAGTTCGATAATTTTTACCTTCCTTGTCCTTCAAACTTAATTGATACTTATTAATTCCTTTTCTGGAATTTTTAACCACCTTGAGAACCTTACCTTTATCTAATTTCTTACCTCCAAGTTTGGTGCCCTTTGGGGCTCTAATAGAATCTCCTTTAAGAACCTGTCCATCATAGTTTTTAAGATCTATTTTAATTTCGTTCTTCATATAAATAAATAGGGCTTAAACTCCAATAAACTTGGAAATATTAGCCGTTGCTACTCCTTTGATTTTAGAAATATTAGCTGATGCTACTCCTATTGATTGATGTCCATATCCAGATGCTGCTGGTGTATATGTAATTATTATACGCGGATCTCTCGATGTCCCTGTATAATTATCCAAATATACACCTGTTCCGGTTGTGGCATTTTCCTCACTAGATCCTATAAATCCTGAATCCGCTTCAGCGTATTTATAATCAACATTAGAATCCATTACCCCAAAAGTAAAATTACCTGTTCCATCTACCGCAGCTTGAACGGCAGCTATTCCGTCCGAAGTTAAATCAAATGAATCTAATTGATCCGTGTTAGACATGTTGATAGCGCTTGTTATTAGAGTATTACCAAATGTATATGCATCGAATCCTGTAGGTGGAAGAGAATCAGCTACTGATGGAGCAGAACTATAATGATTACTTAATGATACTCCTCTACCGGTTGAACCATTGTTTCCAAATCCGAATAAGCCAATGGATACTCCTGTTACTGTTGCTCCTGTTAAATCCGCTGCATGGCCTCCATTGTGTAATCCATCAAAGGATACTACTAATCTTCTGATATACCAAACAGTACCGCCTCTACCTGATTCAGCCCAAGCTCCCCATCCCTGGCCAGAAGCACCAGAGGTACTAAGATAACTTGAAATTACTTCTGCGGTTATGACTTCACCACCACCTGCATAAATATCATCCATTGCTTGATGAGATTGATTTTCTTCATTCATTCCTGAAATTGACATTCCTACGACAAAATCCGTTTTTGGAAAACATGTTACCGTTGCCATATTATGATCTCAATACGTAAGCGTTAGAAGGATTAAAATATAATGTATTATTAGTAGCATCTACTACATGACCTATAATTCTAGTATAATCGCCGGATGCTCCAATAGCTTCAGCCATGTCTCCTGGTGTTGTAGAAAGATACACCTTACCACCTCTAGTACTCAATGCAGTGGAGGATCTAATGAATCCTCTAATTAACATTCCAGATGCATCAGAACTGTTTCCACAAGCTACAGCTAACATACCCGTAGATGCTGCTAATGTATCTGCATCTGTATGTGTCCATCCTCCAGATGAATTTAGATAATATAAATCTCCTGCAGTTGTATCCGTGTTACCAAAATATACAACCTCACCCTCATGTTCACCTGCTGCAGAGAAGTTTAATACATTATTTTGATATATTCTATCTCCTGATATAGATCCTGATACTCCTCCAGTTGCAGAAATTACACCTGATGCAGAAACAAATCCAGTAATACTTGTATCACCTTCTAACTGAATATCACTAGCAGCATCTAAAGTAATTGTTGTAGCAGCTACCTCTATATCATTTGCAGTTGGAGAATTAATAAAAGCATTAGCATCTCTAAATTGTAATTTGGTAGTAGTTCCAAAGGTTTTTACACCAGTAAATGTTTGTGCTGTAGTTAGGTGAGCTGTATCAGCATCCATATTTGCTGAAGCTAAAATACCTGTAACACCTATAGAAGTAGCATTAGCTGCGCCAGTAAAACCTTGAGCAGCTTCTGAACCTAAAGCAACTTGTAAATTTCTTGATGTTTCTAAAGCTGTTGCAGTATTAGCATTACCAGTTGTGTCTGCATTCTTTTGAGCGAATCTTGCACCAATGGCTTTAGAAGACATTATGTGTGCATCCGCATCTACAAATTCAGAGGCAATATCAATGTCATCAATTGTGTGACCACCAATTGTATAATTTGCTGAGATTAAAGTGCCCGTTATTGCTGCATCACCTAATACATTTAATCTACTTGAACTTACAGTTCCATTTACGGTTAATCCAATTACATTTGGTTTTGCATTTAGAATACCAACTGATTCCATAAATACTGATTTACCTGAACCGAATCCTCCAAAACTTGAACTAGTAAATAAAGTATAAGCTTGATTTTCAGCTGGATTTGTAGCTTCAGGTCCTTCTGCTCCTCCAAACATATTCAGGATATATGCTCCAGCAACATCTGGATGTGCTTGACCGCCTCCAGCTACACCAGTTCCATCATTAGAGATCGAAGAAAGTGTTCCTGATACTGTATGATAAACTCCCAGTAGCTTCTCATTTGATCCATTTGTATAAGCTTTCTTTAATCTAACAGTATTTACAATACCATATAAACGTTTAGATCCACCAGTGTCATTAACCTCGGTTACCATTCTGATACCAGACATATTTCTATTACCGCCCCAACCGGTCGTTTCAGCCAATTTAATAGATGAGGTTGCATTATAAGGTACAGCTGAACCACCTAGAGATGTAATTTGTCCTTTCATTTCAAAATATGCTGCTGCATTGTCATCACCATATTGAGGATGGCCAGCACCTTGAACAAATAATCCAGTTTGTAATTCTCCATTAGAACTATTATCATATGGAGTAAATTGTATTACTGCAGCTGGGCGTATTACTGATTCCTGACCATATCCTGTATACTCATCATCTCCATCAGCTATAGAATCAATAACCTCTAATTTTCCTGATATATCAATACCGCCAGTATTTACTTCTACAATTTCTGTGGATCCTGCATCTAATATTATTTTATCATCTGTAGTAAAGTCTATAGTGGTATCATTGGCTGCTCTACCAATTATCGTACCAGTATTATATAATGTTGTAATACCAGTTTGTGCTCCTGATGCAGCTGGAGCCGATCCCCATGATATATCTGTTCCATCGCTTAATAAAACTTCACCATTACTTCCAAGAGCTAATGCGGCAGGATCTCCACTTGCATCTCCATAAATTATTTTTCCTC
>MDTC01033865.1_pt1 | contig 121324 bp, 97 predicted proteins | sample 811181 | NCBI WGS metagenome assembly MDTC01 (sample SAMN05326644, study PRJNA326480) | marine metagenome | isolation source: seawater | place: Pacific Ocean: North | collected 2011
CTGCGCTACCAAATGGGCTATCGAAGGACTCAATCAAGCCCTGGCCCAGGAACTGCCGAACGGACTTGCGACAGTCGCGTTCAATCCCGGAGTCATCGACACTGATATGCTCCGGAGTTGCTACGGAAGCGAAGCAGGAAACTACGACACTCCGGAAGTTTGGGCCCAAACGGCCATTCCTTTTCTCGAAAACTTGACCGCTTCAGACAACGGCAAGACAATCACCTGCCCCGGGTATTAACTGAATTTCTGAGGGCGTTCCTTCAAAGCTCTTTGACCGGAAAAGTAACCCGCGCCCGTGGATCTCCGCGTGGAAATTTCTAAGGCGAACCGACAACGTTTCCTTCAAAAAATTGAGAGGAGTGCCGCTACTACCGCAGATTTCTTTTCGATTTCAGAGGGCCGCGTTGAATCTAACTCTTCCGTTTGCAAAAAGGCGAAATCGCCACGTCACGGGTAACAAAGCTGCTTTTGCCGAGGATCTTATGGCTTTTCTACGCATCCAATGGTTTAGCTAATCTAAGAAGCATGGTATACCATAGGATATCGCGTGAGCTCACTTCGTTCAAAGATACGGACACTAACTCCCGTTTTACCTGAGAATGCTGAGACTGTCACGACTGGTCAAAAATGAATTCTTTGGAATATCGAATGAAGCGATGGAAGATCCGCGATGAGGACCTTCAGGAACGCTTTGTCCTCGGTTCCGGCAGTGGTGGCCAGAAAATCAATAAGACGTCCTCGCGAGTTTACCTCAAACATTTGCCCTCTGGTCTTGAGATTACCTGCCAGGAATCACGCTCACGTGAGAAGAACCGCGAAGTGGCCCGTCATCGCCTCTGTGACCTACTCGAACGCCGCTCTTTGGAGACACGACAGGAGTCAAGACGCCAGCGCGCCCTTCGACGCTATAACGAGCGCAAGCCCCGCCGGGCAGCTAGAGCGGTAAACCGCCGCAACAAGCAACACCGCTCCGACAAGAAGTCCCTCCGCAGGCGTATCAGTGAATAAATCTTCACTGTTCCGAGTATCGAAACGCACATAAAATGGGCTTGGCGAACAGCTTGATAGGTCGATAGTGAAGTCGAATCTGCTCAGAGATATCTCTTTATGGCTTCCCTCAAGAATCGCCCTGCTACCGTTGTTATTTCGAATCTCTCCCCTCTCGTTGGAGACGGGCGCTACCCAACTAAGCGGGTCATCGACGAGACTATTAACGTCTCTGCCGATATTTTCAAAGACGGCCACGACGTGCTCTGTGCCAATTTACTCTGGAGAAAATCCGGAAAAAAAAAGTGGAAAGAAGTCCCCATGGTTCACTACGAAAACGACCGTTGGGGAGCTTCCTTAAGCTTCGATGAAATCGGCCTCTACGAAATAAAAGTGATGGCATGGGCTGACGATTTTCTCAGCTGGGTCCACGATTTTGAGCGTCGTCTCACCGGGGATCAGGAAGATTTTTCCACGGAGATCGAAGAGGGTCGGGTCATTCTCGGCGGCGCTGCCATTCGCGCGGCCACGGGAAAATCAGTTAACGACGCGGGAGCCATTGAAGATCTCACTACCCAACTGATGAAGACCGACCCGGTCGACATACCAGAGTTGCTTGATTCCCGAGAAGTCGTTGAGATGCTAGCACGCTGGTCTAACCTCGAATTGGCGACAACTTCATCCGACATGATCAACGTGATCGTCGAAACTAAACTCTCTTCGTTTTGCGCCTGGTATGAATTCTTCCCCCGCTCAGCTGAAGGCATCAAAGGGAAACACTCCACTTTTCGTGACTGTCTGCCGCGCATTGAGGACGCCAAGGCGATGGGCTTTGATATCATTTACTTCCCCCCCATTCATCCGATTGGCGTTAGTCACCGCAAGGGCAAAAACAATGCGGTGACCTGCGAACCCAGTGACGTCGGTTCACCATGGGCGATTGGGGCCAAGGAAGGTGGACACCGCTCTGTTGCACCGCAGCTTGGCACGGTCGATGACTTTATTTGGTTGCTGAAAAGCGCCCGTAAAATGGGTATGGAGATCGCACTTGATTTCGCTATCAACTGCTCCCCCGACCACCCCTACGTCGCTGAGCATCCCGAGTGGTTTTATCATAGGCCCGACGGTTCCATCAAGTATGCGGAGAATCCTCCCAAGAAATACCAAGACATCTACCCTCTCAATTTTCACTGCGACGACTGGAGGGACCTCTGGGAAGAACTCTGTAGTGTGGTTCGCTTCTGGGTCAGCAAGGGCGTCCGTATCTTCCGCGTCGACAATCCGCACACGAAACCAGTTGCCTTCTGGGAATGGCTCATTGCAGAGATTCACGAAACTGATCCAGACGTGATCTTCTTGAGCGAAGCTTTCACCAAGCCGAAGATGATGCAGACGCTGGCCAAGATTGGATTCACTCAGAGTTACACCTACTTCACCTGGCGAGAGTCGCGTAACGATTTGATTGAGTATGTAACCGAACTGACCAAAGGTGACATGCGCGAATACTATCGTGCCAACTTCTGGCCCAACACTCCCGACATTCTCCCACGCCACCTCCATAATGCCGGTCCTGCCGCCTTTAAAATCAGGGCAGCCCTGGCCTCGCTTCTCTCTTCCTGCTGGGGCATCTATTCGGGCTACGAGCTTTGTGAAAATACTCCGCTCTCTGGAAGCGAAGATTACCTCGATTCAGAGAAATATCAGCTCAAGACCCGTGATTGGAGCACTCCAGGGAATATAAAGGCATTCATTTCGCGTCTCAATCTGGCGAGACGGGAAATTCCGGCTCTACAGAGCTACGCCAACATCGACTTCATACCGGCTGATAACGAGCAGATAATCGCATTTCACAAATGGTCGGACGAAGGAGCCAGTCGAGTCATCGTAGTGATCAATCTTGATCCAGAAAAGCGACAAGAATCCAATCTACACCTCCCCTTGGAAAAATTAGGCATCAAAAAAGATACCGAATACACGGTAGAAGATGTCATCTATGGGGAGACCTACACATGGCGTGATTCCACCAATTTCGTAGCCCTTGACCCACGGACTAAGCCGGTCCACGTATTGAAGGTAGGTACATCATAGTTCTCAACCTTGATTTCCTCATCCTACAGGAACCCGATCCCCCCATTTATGCGACAGCGATTTATCACGTTTGCCGTCTTCGGACTTATCCTCGTCGTTATTGGTGAGTGGAATCTCCGGACTCGAAAGATCGCTCCCCTCGCCACGCTCGATAAGACTTGGCTAGAATTCTGCATTGGTAATGCCGGCGAAAGCCTCTCAGATCCCGCCGTTACTGTCATCCGGATCACTGACGATTACGAGCCTCTCAATATCGGACAAGATGAGCCCACCCCCTTTGACAATAGACTTTCCCGTCTGGACTTCGCCACCATTCTTGGTTTCGTCGGAAAGCTGGAGCCGAAGTCGGTCGCGTTCCTCCCCACCCCGACCTTCGACGAGACACTCATACTAAACCAAACCGACATCGTCCCATTGAAAGATGCGGCGATGCAACTCCCCAGATTTCTTGGAGCAGCGAACGTCACGAGCGAATCCACGAGCAAAGCACAACAGAAGCCGCTCAATTACCAACCCATAAAAGTCGAGGGAGACACCTCATCGTTGATCACTTTCACCCGAACGCTTCGTTATCCTGATCCCCAGATTCTTGCTAATGCTAACGCTGCATTCAAAACGATTGAGTCTGCTTCTGGGCTTACCTCTGAAAGCGAAATTCGTGTCCCGCTCGTCGCCAATCACGATGGCGAGGTGGTTCCCTCGATCGTCCTTGCTGCTGTCGCAAATCACGCTGGGATTGCTCTAGATCAAATCACGCTGAATCTTTCTGATTCTTTACCAGTCATACAGCTTGGTGAACTCCAGACCATTCCTCTTGAAGCTGACGGGACTTTCGTTCTACCCCCGTCCGCTGGCCTCAATCGAGAAATTAAAAGTCGGCGAAAGAACGATTCCAGTGGGATGGAAGAGGTCTACCACCTCACCAGCCTAACGGTCGATGAACTCGCATATACCGGTGAGGCTGACGATGAAGTCGCCAAACGTATCTTAGCAGATTTTCAGGGCAAGTTTGAGTCGCTCAGTGACAACCTCGTGGTGATTGGATTTGATCGAAACAGTGACCGTAGGTTTACCACCGCCTACGGCGAAGTCCTCTCTGAAACCAATATCCTCGCTCGAACCATGGCCACTATTCAAAGCGGCCGCTTCATCAATAAGTGGTCCGTAGTATGTCGGCTCGTCGGAATTATTGCGATTGGAGTCATCGCACTAGTTCTCTTTCGCCTCCCTAAGCGCAAGTTTATACCGCTCTGCTTTGTAGCTACACTGATCTATTTCTCAGTCACGGTGATGATTTTCCGAAGCACGCTTAGCTGGACATCCCCGTTCTCTGCCTTTGCGCTCTTTGGCCTGATGTTTCTGATCGGGCTTTTGGTATCGGGGGATAAAAACTCTCCGGTAGCCCCTGCAGAGGATTAATAATCGCCTTCCGGAAAATCAGCTTCTTCGTCGTCCCCGAAAAGAGACTCAGTCGCCAAAGCAGTGACTGCCTTCACTAAGCTGGGCAAATTGTGCGGATTCGCTTCCACATCAGGATCGTAGCCATTCTCTAAGAGCTTTTCAGAAGTCACGGGACCCATACTCGCAATCAGTGTTTCGTCAGGAATAGACAAACCAAGATCAAAAAATCCCTCCACCGTCGAAGAACTGGTAAAGGTGATGAAATCAGCTCCCTCATCCTTGAACTTCTTGACCGCACCAGTGGGATCTTCAGTCTCAGGCTGCGTCTGATAGGCAATCGCTTCATCAAGTATCACACCCGCTTCATTCAACGCTTTCGAGAGGACATCCCGGGCGCCCTTGGCCCGCACCCATAGCATGGTGGTATTTTCGATCGAACCTACTTCTTCTTGAAAAGCTTTTACTAACCCTTCGGCAACGTGCTCCGCAGGTATCAAGTCGGTCGCCATCCGATACTCCTTTAGCTTTGCTGCCGTACCTGGACCAACTGCAGCGATCCGGCAACCACCGATGGAACGAGCGTCGTCACGAATAAGGTCGAATGCCCGGAAAAAATACTCGACCGCATTCGGGCTCGTAAAGATGATCCAGTCATAGGTGTGGCATTCCGCAACGCAATGAGCAAACCCACGAGCATCGTCCCCTTCTGACTGACTGACCCGAATTGTCGGCATCTCGAGTATCTCAGCACCAAGAACACGGAGATCAGCTTTTAACTGGCTGGCTTGCTTCTGAGTCCGCGTCACGACAACACGCTTCCCAAAGAGGGGCCGTTTCTCAAACCAATTCAGCTTCTCGCGACAATTCACGACGCCTCCAATAATGCAAACTGCGGGTGCTTTAAAATCCGCCTCCGCTGCCTTTTCTGCGATGGTGGAAACCGTGCCCGTCAGTGTCTTCTGCAGTCCGGTAGTTGCTTGACGAACCAGAGCTACTGGGGTGTCCGGGTCACCGCCCTCCGACAAAATTGTCTCCATAATGTAGGGAAGCCGACGCACTCCCATCAGCATAATTTTGGTTCCGGGGGCCCTCACAATCTGGCGGTAGTCGATCGATGGGTTCTCTTTATCGGGAGACTCATGCCCAGTAAAAATACTAACCTGCGAGCAATACTTGCGGTGAGTCAATGGAATGCCTGCGTAAGCTGGACCGGCAATCGCAGAGCTAATCCCGGGGATAAACTCAAATTCTATTCCGGCATCATGCAGTGCGGCTCCTTCCTCGCCGCCACGACCGAAAATGAGTGGGTCACCGCCTTTAAGTCGCGTCACCACTTTACCTTCGCCAGTTTTTTCAACGAGTAGCTCATTAATTTCGATCTGTCGCAGTGCGTGGCACTTAGCTGTTTTGCCGGCAAAAATGAGCTCGGCATCAGGTTTTGCCCATGAAATAAACTCATTGTTGGCGAGATTGTCGTAAATAATCACATCAGCGGCTTCAATGCACTCCTTACCACGCAGAGTGATCAATCCCGGGTCACCGGGACCCGCCCCAACAAGATAACAAATTCCTTTCGTCTCACTCATCACTCGTTCTAGCTGTTCCCTCTCTGCTCCATCAGCCGATCAGCCAGTCCTGCTGGATCGCTGGCAGCCCCTCTAACCTGAGCGACAAAAGGATCTTTGTCAGGCTCATCTTCATCAAACACCCTAACGGACATGGCCAGAGTGGCCCCATTCTCTTCGAACCATGTGTAGGCTCCAACGGGCGTCTGGCACCCTGCCTGAAGTAGACGCAGGAATGCCCGTTCGGCGGTGATCCGTTGAAACGTTGGTTCGTCATTGACCGACGCCAAGGCCTCACTTACAGCCACTTTGTCACTGCGAATCTCCAGCGCTACCGCTCCCTGTCCGGCAGCTGGCAAAAACTCATCCTCTGGCAATTCTGCGGCATAGACAGTGCTACCCTCAAAATCGAAAGTCGCCTCACCCGGCTTATAAATTCCAAGTCGCTCAATCCCAGCCCGAGCAAGGAGAATACCATCCCACTCATCGTTCCGAATCAGCTTGCGAATCCGTGTCGGCACATTACCGCGGATATCAACGACATTGACTCCCGGGCACACCCACTGGAGCTGCCGGGCACGGCGCACGGAACTCGTTGCGATTGTTTTACCTTTTAAATTCGATAGATCACCGCCACGCCCTGCCTCAGTGGTCAAAAGCACATCGGTAATTTCCGCCCGCGGAAGTGTAGCGCAAATCTCAAAACCCTCTCCCAACTCTGTCGGTACATCCTTAAGGCTGTGAACCGCGAAGTCGATCTCACCTCTGATGAGGGCTTCTTCGAGCTCTTTTGTGAAAATGCCTTTATCGAGAATGGGATTATCGCCCCCACTGAATTCGACCAACTTTAAATCGGGTCTTTTGTCACCACTTGTTTTTACCACTTCAATCTTCACATCAATACCCTGAGCTTTCAAGGCAGTCTCAACCATACGAGCCTGGGTCAGCGCAAGGTCGCTGCCGCGAGTGCCTAGAATCAGCGCTTTACTCATCAGATCAAGAATGGTTGAAGCTTCCCCGCTCCGGATATTCAGAAGGCTCAGATGCAAGAGCATCGATTCCTTTCTCATTAAGGAAATCTCTAATGACCCCACGGCAAGTCTCGATTTGCTGATGTCGCTGTGCCACACCCGCATCAGCAATACGCTGAAGTTGGTCAATATTATAGAGGTAGACGTTATCAAGATCGTTCACGGAGCTCTCAACATCGCGAGGCACGGCAATATCAATAAGGAACAGGGAATGCCCTCGTCGACGCTTTAATACCATGGCAACGTCAGATTTCTTTACCACCGCGTGCGGTGATCCAGTCGAGGAGATGACAATATCCACCTGATCAAGATAATTGGCCCATTCGTCAAAACGGATCGCCTTCCCCCCCAACTCATCTGCCAAATCTTCAGCTTTGTCGAAACTACGATTTGAAACGATTATACTCTTAGATCCTCGAGACTTCAGGCTTTGAGCGGTGGTTCGGCTCATTTCTCCCGCCCCGATAATCATGACACGGCAGCCATCCAACTGGCCAAAGATCTTCTCGGCCAGATCGACAGCAGCCGAACCCACCGAGGTGGACCCCTGTTGAATGCGTGTACTGGAACGCACCTGCTTACCCACAGAGAACGATTGCTGAAACAGCTTGTTCATACGACGGGAAGTGGCACCGGTCGATTGGGCCGTAAGATAGGCCTTCTTGATCTGACCAAAAATTTCAGTTTCACCCAGAACCATCGAATCCAAGCCGCTGGCAACTTCGAAAAGATGATGGGCAGCAGCTTCCGCTTCGTGGCGATAAAATTCCACATCATCATCACCTACTTCAAAGTGTTTGATCAAGTATTCGACCAGCTGGTCGAGAGCTTTTTCCAAATGATTAGCTGCCCCGTAAATCTCAACCCGATTACAGGTAGAAAGAACCACGGCTTCCTCCACCACTTCAAGACTTCGAATTTCCTTCAAATGATGTGGAATTGCCGATTCGGCAAAAGCCAACCGCTCCCGGATTTCAACCGGGGCAGTTTTATGATTGACGCCAAGACAGAAAATAGACACCGCTGAACCAAAGGAAGAGTTTAAAACTAGATGACCAACAACGCGATCAACGCAAAGTTGAAAGCTGCGATGGACAGCTTTGAGAGAGATTTGGGCCTTAGCCCTCTGGCCACATTCACAAAAAGAATTCCAGCGTAGACCAGCCAAACCGCCCCTAATACCGTCAAGTGTAGCGCGGTTGGCGATGTGGCCATAAAAAAGGCTGAGATGACCCCGATGGTCAGTAATCCAGTGCCAATCAACATGAGTCGCAACATCGCGTCGTAGAGGTATTTCATCGGGGGTAGCGAATAAAAGAGCCGACCGGGCGCGTGACTTTTCAGTTGTCGATCCAGCACCAGATCCATTATTCCGGCAATACCAGCCAGACCAAACGCTCCGTATGCAAGGAGCGACATCGCCGCGTGCATCTCAAGCCAAGGGTCAAGTGAGTCCGGAGGACGTGCACCGGGGTCATTACTCATGAGGCTGACAATGGCGACGCTCTGGAAGAGGAAGACGAGCGGCATACTAAATACACCCAGCAGAGAAAGTCGAAACGCCCGGCCAAGGGCCAGGTATAGAATTACGATGCTCCAGCTAATAAAAACGAGCACTTCTGCCCCATTAGTTATGGGACAGCGCATGTGTAAATCTCCCCGTTCCTTGAGAAACAGGCACTGAAATATTAGCCCCAAAACTGCCAGCCACACGTTTAGACGCCCGGTTTGGTGCTTTCCTGTTCGCAAGGCCACCACGGCAAGCACGAAGCCGCCAAGGAAGACAAGGGTCGCAAGAATAAGGTAGATTTCGTCCATCGGAGATCGAAGCGGAGCAAATTTGCGCCAATTTGGTCGGAAACGTAGCGTTCCGGGCCTTCATTGCAAGGACGGTCCTACTACCTGAACTCGCCTGAAAAACACCGTAAAAAAAAGAAATTTGGTATTCTAAGAACATTTAATCAGTCTTTGGCCTCTCAATGGGCTAATCCTGCCTGCAAGACAGGATCTCCGTCGCCACATCGTAGGCCAAGACCTGAACTTTCATTTGTCCGGTAGCTTTGTCTTAAAGCTCCGATGCTGCTGGGCCGTGGGCGCCACGTGGTTTATCACGACCTGCTGCTGCTCATTAATAAACTTGGTCTCGTCCAAAAAAAGACGGATGGCCCGACACTGCACCTGAGTAAAGCTCACGATCTCGAACTGCGATTAATTAGATACAGAGGAGTGAAAATTAACAAGGTTGATCAAAATCAAACCCCGCCAACGACCGAAAGGTTCAGCTGTCAACTTTGGCCGCGGCCATCAATTCCTTGAGCCGTCTCAATTCCGTTGCGCTGGTCTTGGCTATAAACCCTCTGGCATGTGCAAAATGGACGTCAGACTCATTTTCAATTCGGGTGAAGTCCAACTTTGGACTGTCCTCGTGTCGCGAAAGACCATATCCCGAACCTCGACGGTCAGGATATATCAAGCCATCCACTTTCTTCCCGGTCGACTCGATGTAGCGACCTAGGCCTGAGGAAGAATCATCCGGCATCAATTCACATCGCGGCATATAGAGAACAGAAACCGCGTTAGTTCCCTCCCCAACCTCAATGATCTGAGCATTGGCTGAAACGTAGTCGACTCGCTCCCTCAAAGTCTTCAAATACATGATTAGATCTTCACCAATCATTCGCATTACTTCCCAAATCGGATCGCCAGGCCGCATTTCTTTTTTTTGAGCAAAGCGGCGCAGCAAAGTGATATCGATCGGAGAGTTCAATTGATTCATCACAGCCCGATCCACACCAAGCCACTGAGCTGTAGAGAACGGCCCCCGGGTATCAAACCACTCCGCCGGTTCTAGCCATTCGCAGAACTGACGGGCATCTTCGTAAAGACCAAGATCTTTCAGCACTAACGACAGCGCGCAGATTGGTTCGTGATCTCGGGGAAACTGATGATGATCAAAATTCGACTTCGACGGGTCGTGCTCGCCGCCCACATCAACTACCACAATTCGACAATCACTCAAATCCTCCTCGGTCGGCTCGCGTCTAAAAACCGGTATCTGATGCTGATGTATTAGCAGACAGCAGGCAAGTAAGTCATCTTTATGAGCACTGCCAGGATGGGTCACGATAGCTTTCATTGGGAGATTCAATCTGTAGGGAACACCTCTTTCAGGAGAGTCTCCATTTCGTTCAATACCGTTTCCGGTTCAACCTGTAACATGCATCGATAATCGACGGGGCATTCCCGAAGAAAACAAGGACTGCAGTCAACCTGATGACGAATCACACGATGCACCGTGCCGATTGGAGCAGTGAAGATGGGCTCCGTGGACCCAAAGATTGCTACAGTCGGAACCCCAAGGGCAGCGGCTAGGTGCATCGTACCGGTGTCATTAGTCGCTACGAAATGACAGGTCTTGAGCTCTTTTACCAGGTCAGCCATTGAAGTCTTGCCAGCACGATTCTCACGAGGCTCATCGATCAGAGAGGACAATTCTTCGCCGATTCCTTCCTCGGCAGGGCTTCCAAAAACTGAAATCCTAAAAACCAATTCGGGATGGTTTTCGCGCAACGATTGGAGGGCACTCGCATATCGATCGATCGGGTAACGTTTCGCATTTCCGTATTCTGCCCCGGGACAAACCCCTACGTGGATTTCGGAGAGATTTTGCTGCAACGGAGTTGGGGCCGCCGGAATGGCCAGGAGGTCATCGAGATCAGAGATGTCTGCCCCCATCGCTTTGGCGAGGTTCAAGTAGCGGTGCACATGATGCTGCTTACCTTCGATGGCCTCAGGTTCTTTGATCGCGTGTTTCAGCATCAACCCGCGACCATGACGCTTATAGCCCGTGAGATTACCTACTCGCCCAAGGCGGAATTCGAGAGCTGAGCGAAAAGAATTGGGCAAAAGTAAGCCTTCATCAAAGGCTCCCCGTTCCCTAATGATACGGCCGACTTCTTGAGGATTCAGCCCTCTCTTGAAAGTGATCACAGAATCAATTTCATCCCTCGCCGACCACATCGCCGCTAGATTGTCACGACAGCAAATCGTGATCTCAGTATCATGCCGCCGCTGCTTAAGGGCGCGGACTGCAGGCAGAGACATGCAAGCATCACCCAAAGGATTTGGAGATCGTACGATCACCCGATATCGGCTTCGGGTCTTCGTCGATTGCGAGGAACCACTCATACCGAATCCCCCCTCTCTGAGTTCGGGGTTTGATTATGGACATCAGCAAAGTCTGGTGTCCGTTTCGCCGAAACTATTCAGCACCCTCTTTGGACTTTTCACCGGATGGCTTAGCTTTACCTTTGCCTTTTGAATCACGTTTAGGGGCTGCTTGTTCCCCAGCAGCGGGAGCCTCGCCCGGCGCGGCAGCATCTGATGCGTCACCTGTAGACTTGCTTGAGTTAGCCGGCTCAGAAGGCGCCTCTTCGGTAGAACTCGGGGCCGGGGCCGGCGTATTAAGAGCGGGCTGATTGTAGAGTTCGGGAGGCAGTCCGGGAAGCTGCGGCTCACGACCCTCCACTCCTTCAAGAACATTATTTGCAGCAGTCGCCTGAAACTGGCGGGTCTTGACCATTGCCAGACCTATTGCAGAAACAAAAAAGATAATGCCGAGCCAGGTCGTGATCTTCTGAAGCACGTCAGTAGTGTGAGCACCAAGAGCAGAGTCAAGCGTGCCGCCACCAAACGCTGCACCGAGGCCTTCCTGCTTGGGACGCTGAATCAACACGACCAGAACCATCAGAATACTGACGGCGACTATGATCACGGTTAACAAAATCGAGAGAATTGCCATGGGGCGGGGAATATGCGACACAGGTAATGGCTTGTAAAGGGGGAGAATTGCCTCTCTAGAAACACCGTTTTATCTGATTTCATGAGTTTAGACCCCTCAAATGGAGGCCCGGAGGCCTCGGAGATAGAAGGATCGGTGCATTCTATCGTCTTTCATAACGAAGAAAACGGCTATACCATTATGCAGGTCAAGACTGCTACAAACGGCAACACAACAGTCCTCGGGAGCCTGCCGGCAGTCACAGAGGGCGAGCAGATCAAGGCCAAGGGCGCCTGGAAAGATGACCGCCAATTTGGCCGCCAATTTAAGGCGTCCCATATTCTGGCCGTCGCACCTAACTCGACAGATGGGATTCGTCGCTTTCTTGCCAGCGGGCTGATTGATGGAATCGGCAAAGCCTACGCCAAACGCATTGTCGAAAAATTTGGCACTGAAACCTTCCGCATTATTGAGGAAGAATCGAAGAAACTCGAGGAAGTCAACGGTATTGGCCAAGCCCGAAGAATTCGGATCAAGGATTCCTGGAAACGCCAGAAAACGGTCCGCGATATCATGATTTTCCTCCATGAGCATGGCCTCTCTACGGCGAGGGCATTGCGACTGTTCAAGACCTATGGAGAAGAAGCTACCAACGTGCTACGTGCGGATCCTTACCGACTCGCCCGCGAAATCCCCGGAGTCGGTTTCAAGACAGCCGATCAGATTGCACGCCAGATGGGTCAGGCTGATGACTCTCCTCAGCGAATCAGTGCAGGCCTGCTCTATGTCCTTGAGCAGGCGGCGCGCCAGGGACACTGTGCCCTTCCACGCGCCAAACTGATCGACGAAGCGGTCACTATTTTGGAAACGACCACGGAGACGGTCAACCAAGCCCTCGCCGAACTGGTTCTCGGCTCTCACCTCATCATCGAAGATTCAGATGACCAGTCTCTCGTATTCACCACCGTGCTTCATCAGGCTGAAACCGAGGTCACCGCGCATCTCCAAGCACTCTTAAAAAAAAGGAGCACTCTTCCTGATGTCAATCCCGAGCAGGCCATTACATGGTTTGAGCGACATCATCAACTCAAGCTCAGCGATGAGCAGGCCAGGACCGTGATCCAGTCCTGCCAACATCGTTTTTCCATTATCACCGGTGGACCCGGCGTGGGAAAAACGACAATTCTCAATGCCATTCTTGAGATCCTCGCCGCAAAGGGCGTTTTACCCGTTCTTTGCGCTCCAACTGGACGAGCGGCAAAACGTCTCCAGGAATCCACGGGGCGTGAAGCACTCACCATTCATCGCGCTCTCGAATACCAACAGGAAGTCGGCTTTACCCGCAATCGACAGAAAAAGCTCAGCGGAGATTTCTTCGTCGTTGATGAAACCTCCATGGTTGACATCGAACTGATGGCCAGCCTACTTGACGCCATTCCCGATGACGGTCATTTACTCCTCGTCGGCGACGTGGACCAGTTACCCTCCGTGGGCCCCGGAAGCGTTTTGCAGGACATGATCGAAAGCGGCGTCTTTCCGGTGGCAAGACTCACTCGTATTTTTCGGCAAAGCGAATCCAGCCGAATTGTCGAAGCTGCACATGACGTTAACGAAGGGAAGATACCTCCTCTAAAAAATACCTCAGGGGTCGACTTTTTTTTCATCGAACGCAACGATCCGAATGCGATTCGAGAAACTCTCCAGCACCTTATCAAAGAGCGTATCCCGCATGGGTTTGATCTCAACGCCCGCGATGACATCCAAGTGCTGACGCCGATGAACCGCCAGTCACTCGGAACGACCGAACTGAATACCCTGCTCCAGGAGACTCTCAACCCTCCCGCCGAACTCAAGTTCGAAATCGAACGCTTCGGCTCCATCTTCCGCACCGGTGACAAGGTCATTCAAACGCGTAACAACTACGAAAAAGAAGTCTTCAACGGTGATATCGGGCACATTGCCGATATCACGACGGAACCCGCTCACATCGAAGTTTCCTTCGAGGGTAATCATCGCGTGTCCTACGAACCGGGGGAACTCGACGAACTTCAACTTGCCTACGCCATTACAATTCATAAATCGCAGGGCAGCGAATTCCCCGCTGTTGTCATTCCGGTCGCAGGGCAGCAGTTTATGTTGCTGCAAAAAAATTTACTCTACACTGGGATCACCCGCGGGAGAAAGCTGGTCATTCTTGTTGGGGAACGGAGGGCACTTGATATGGCAGTAAGAAATAAGAAAAGCTCGCGGCGCTTCACCGGCCTGTCCGATAAACTCCGCCAACTGGATCTTGATCAACCAAATTAATTCAACTCAACAGGGTTGAGTCCCAGCAGTAACCGCTTTAGCCTGTCGACATGAATTTTAATCGTCGCCGATTTATCACAACTGGCACCGCTGCTCTTACCACCGGGGGGATCTTGTCCGCCTGCTCAGAGTCCCCCTCCGTTTCGAGTGAGCCTGCCACGCCTGAACCAGTCGAACCTGATTACAAGATCTCTTTGGCGCAGTGGTCACTTCACCGTGCCCTCAGGGCTGAGGAGCTCACCAACCTTGATTTCCCAAAGTTTACTAAGGAATCCTTCGGTATCGAAGCTGTTGAATTTGTAAACTCCTTCTTTGCCGATCCCCACGACACTCTCGGGATTCAGCCCAAGGGAGGCGACTACCTCAACAACCTGAAGCAGCAATGCGACGACAACGGCGTTAAAGCGGTCCTGATCATGTGCGACCGCGTGGGTAGACTGGGTGATCCTGACGCCAATAAGCGCACTGCCGCCGTCGAAGGTCACTACGCCTGGCTGGACGCTGCCAAGTTTCTCGGCTGTCACAGTATTCGTGTCAATGCTGCTTCCGATGGAAAACTCAACCCCGGGAAACAGGCTGACCTATGTGCCGATGGCCTTAAACGCCTGTCCGAGCATGCCGCTCCGATGGGACTGAACGTCATTGTGGAAAATCACGGAGGTCTCTCTTCTAACGGCAGTTGGCTTGCCAAGGTTCTCAGTAGCGTCGGCATGGACAACTGCGGATCCCTTCCTGACTACGGCAACTTCTACGTCGCCAAGAATCGCGGCAACGCAGAAAAATATACTAATGACAAAGCCCCCTACAAGGGCGATCCCGCCTACATCGAAGACAGCGCCGGACTTGGCTACGATCGCTACAAGGGAGTCGAAGAACTGATGCCCTTTGCGAAGGGGGTCTCCGCCAAAGCCCATGATTTTGATGACAAAGGCAACGAAATTAATACCAACTTCGAGCGCATGATGCAGATCGTCCGCAACGCCGGTTACACGGGGTATGTCGGCATCGAATACGAAGGAAAAAACCTAGGTGAAGTTGAAGGCATCAAGGCGACTCAGGCACTGCTTGAGCGTGTCTTCGCTACCGTTTAAATCTCTCCACTTTTCATTGGAGTTGCGACCGATCGTGAGGCTTCTTCTCTGGGGTCCATCCATTCCATGGCAAACTCTCCCTCAAAGCTAGGTCAGGATCTCGAACTTCCAGCGCCCTCGCAACTGGCAGACGAGCTCCGGCACCTCGCCGGATTCGTTTTTCTGGATTCATCTTCATTCGAAGAAGACACCGATATTGAGGATTATTCACGCTTCTCTCTAATCACAGCCCTACCAGAGGAGATCCTCGAAGGAAACCTTTTCGATGATTCCGATCGCTGTCGATTAGAGGCTGCCTACCGAGAAAACAGTTCAGCTTCTGATACCACTCCAGACCTCGGATTCCCGGGGCCTGGCCTCTATGGCTACATCACTTACGAAGGAAATTTTTCTTTTGGTCTCTATCGTCACTGTCTGGTCTACGATCACCGACATCAGAAGTGGAGCGAGATTGGAGAGCTATCCCGCCATCGAAACCATGTCTCCCACTCCGCAGGTTCCGCCCCGGTCACCTTCAAAGGCGAAGTGGATCGCGAACAGTTCTGCAAAATGGTCATTGCCGCCCAAGATTACATTGCTGCTGGCGATATCTACCAGGTTAATCTCTCCCACCGGTTTACCGCCCCTGTCGACAGCACCTACTCGACCTACGATCTTTATCGGAGACTGCGAGAGCGGTCTCCAGCTCCCTACGCCGCGTTTATCCACCTTGGCGAACACGAAATCATCTCTTCCTCACCCGAACAATTTCTCAGCATCAGCGGACGAACCGTGCAGACTCGACCCATCAAGGGGACGCGACCCCGCTTCCGAGACCGTGAGCAGGATGAAAAATCAGCTTACGATCTGATCACCTCGACGAAGGAAATTGCCGAATTAATCATGATTACCGATCTCGAGCGAAATGATCTCGGGCAGATCTGCGAATTTGGTTCTGTCACCACCACCGAACTGCTTAAGCTTGAGCGATTTGCCCAAGTCTTTCATCTTGTCTCGACCGTTGAGGGGACTCTTTGCCCTGAGATCAGCCCGGTCGAAGCGCTTCACGCCTGCTTTCCCGGTGGCAGCATCACCGGAGCACCAAAGAAGCGATCTCGCGAAATCATTGATGAACTGGAGCCTCTGCCCCGCGGCGTTTACACGGGGGCAATCGGCTGTTTCGGATTCAACGGAGAAAGTCGTTTCAATATTGCGATCCGCACAGCGATCAAGGAAGGCGAGCAACTACATTTTCACGTCGGAGCGGGAATCGTTGCGGATTCGGTTCCAGATAAAGAGTGGGAAGAGACTCTCCACAAGGCAGCAGGGATTTTCCAATCAGCCAGCTGACACTGCCTGAGGCGGCACCGCAAAAATATCGTAGTGCGCGGCCTGCTGCACATCTTCAAGCGAAAGCGCTTTGCCTTTCAAAGTTGGACCTGCTTCCTCATATTCGTATACGGAGTAGCCACGCTCGAGGAAGAACTGGAACAAATCACAACGCTGCTCAGCCGTAGTGTGTTTGTAAACTTCGGATCGGATGAAGGGGCGAAACTCATCAATTAGGCCAGCAATCGATTGGAGCACGTAGAGGTCACCACCCTCTGCATCGGTCTTCACATATTTCAATTTTTTCACTTCGTCAGGATACTGCTCGCGAAGCAACTTCTCAGCATTGAGCCCGTCCACCTCAATCTCGAACGCATGGGCGTGTTTCCACCGACTCAAGCCTCGGTGTTCCCCCCCGTTGCAGAGTCCAGAATCGGAGTAGGTGAAGGTGAGCTTGCAGGAATTCTCAGAGGCAGCATATGGCAGAGGTATAATTCGCATCTGGCCCAAATTGAGTCCAGCATTGACCTTGAGGATCTGGTATACCTTCGGGTTGGGTTCGAAGCCGAAGACGCAGCCTTTGCCACCTACGGCCAGCGCAATCGGCACGGTCGTATCGCCGATATGAGCGCCGATATCGATAGCAGAGTCTCCCGGCTTAAGGAACTCACGCAGCGCATCAATTCCCTCCTGAGTCACACTCTTTGGCGCACAGTGCGGATGTTCCCAATTCGCAAACTCAACTTCGCCATCTTTTTCCAGCTGGAATCGGTCGACGCGGTGACCATAGGTTTTGGTTTTCTGCTTGAGCCCCAGCAGGTACAATACTTCCTTAAGCTTCATCGGAATCGTGTCATTTCTTGAAAAGTTCGGGGCGATTTTTCCTAGTCCGCGATTTAGCCGACTCCTTTCTCCAAGCTTCGATCGCGGCGTGATTGCCGGATAGAAGCACAGGGGGGACATCCATGCCACGAAATTCTGCGGGACGAGTGTAATGGGGCGCCTCGATTTGGTCTCCGTCCCCGGAAAAGGATTCTTCCTGAGTAGAGCGTTCATCGCCCAGAACACCGGGGATCAATCGAATCACGGCATCGGCCACTACCGCGGCGGCGATCGTTCCGTTTGTTAGTACATAATCACCAATAGACACTTCTTCATCCACCAGTGCCTCGACGACACGATGATCAACACCCTCATAGTGTCCGCAAAGGATGAGAAGGTGTGACTCCTGAGAGAATCGCTCGGCCGTAGCCTGACGAAATGGCTTTCCCTGCGGAGTCATTAGAAGCACAATCGAGTTATCCTCACGAAGGTCTTCGACTGCCGCAAAAAAGGGCTCCGGCTTCATCACCATTCCAGGCCCACCTCCATAAGGAATGTCATCCACCTTATGGTGCTTGTCCGTGGCCCAGTCCCGCAGGTTGTGGCACTGGATATCCACGGCGCCCGACTCCACCGCCCGACCCATGATACTGGCCCGCAAGGGTGCTTCGGCAATTTCCGGAAAAATAGTGACGATATCGATCTTCATCAAAGCGACAGAGGATCACCCTAGGCCTAATTACGAAATCTTGCCAGCGGAGACCACCCGTTATCGGTCTGACGAGCCAGCATTACTCGCGTCTCGCTGTGATCACCATATCGGCCCTGAGATTCAATTCGCATCACAGTGCTGTCGAGAGCAATCAGATCGGAGAATTCTGAAAGTTCATCATCTGATAATCCCAGCAGGGCCTGTACTTCGCCAAGATCTTCAAATCGATAGTCATCAACCGTTCCCCGAATACCGTCGTTGCCGTTTCGGACGGCCGCAAAATTCATCGCAGCGTCCTCTGTTGTCCCTGTGATGGCATAGATCACCTCCCACTCCGCAGTGTTCAGATCGAGCAGTTCATCACTGTGTATCGTAAAATAGTCCCGCCACATTGGTTGAAAACGGGCCACTTCATCCATCCCCTGGACAAAAAGCATCTGCTCCAGCGACGTAAACGGGAGATTGGTTGGAAACTCCGGACGTTCAAGACCTGAGTAGAAGGCATTCTCGGCTCCGTTGGATAGCATCTCATTGTCCGTGTCGATCCAGTCGGCCAGTGAATCTGTCGCAATACTCGCGTTCGCCGCATCAAGCCCCCAGAGGACAAGTAATTCGACGATGGCGTCGCGCCAGCGCTCGTCACCGAGACGATTCACTGGAATCCTTCCCCCTTCGCTGGTGATGAGCACCCGAATTTCCTGCTCCGGACCGAACCCCTGCTGGAGAGCCAGGTCTCCCGGTTCGATCTCCGGATGCAGAGCTAGAGCAAAACCACTTTCGGCAAGCAATCCGGCTTTGTAGCGAATTCTATCAAGGTCATTTTCTTCCCAACCGGGCTGCGATGCCTCCCACAAGCTTCCGATGATCAGGACAAGCGCCATCACGGTGACCAACACCAGAAGCAACGCCATTCCTTTTTCACGGGACTTTTTTTGATTTAGCAACATCATCCTCCACTTCGCGTTCCACCGCCAATGCTACCACCGGAACCTGCACCAGTTCCGCCTCCATTTCCTCCCCCACTAGGACCACTCGGACCTCCATCACCCGGTCCGCCGCCACTCGGACCTCCATCACCCGGTCCGCCGCCGCCCGGTCTTCCACCACCCGGTCCGCCGCCGCCCGGTCTTCCACCACCCGGTCTTCCGCCACTAGGTCCACGACCGCCACCCGTAGAGGCAGGCCTGATCGTCATCTGCGTCTGCGTCTGCGTCTGATTGGAAGAAGTTGTGACCTGAGATTCTTCTTCCGGATTCACGAGGCGATCTGGCACTTCGAAAACAAAACGTTGCGGCAAAGCACCGAAGCTCTCAATCAAAGCGAATTCAAGCAGAGGAGGCAATACTTCATCATCAGTCCATTCGTCGAGCCATTCCAGCTGGTCCTCGTCCCAATAGCGCCAAGTGGCTCCAGAGATACCAGAGAGCAGAGGCAGCCAGTAGCGTCCTTGTTCATCTGCTACGAGATCATCGCTACCGCCGGTTCGAAAAGCCAACCCGCTGCCATCGGTATCCTCCGGGAAGAAATCATTCCGGCTCAGGGCGAGTTCATAAGAGGATCCTCCGTCTAAATTCTCTTCCGCTCGCATTGCTATAAATGTCTCCTCCGCGCTTCCAATCGTTTCGCCGAACACAAAAGCCGTCGGAGTGTTTTCTAGAAGGAGCTCATAGTTACCCGATTCGGATGACTCCGGAGGATTCATCGTGATCGTCGCGTTGGGCGGTAAACCTTCAATTGACTCTCTCAGTAGCATCACAAAGCGGTTCACTTCTTCATCCCTGCGATCGAGATAGCGTAGTTCCGCCGCCGTGTCACCCGCCTGCCACAACAGCGATAAAACTGCCGTCGCAATCATGCTGAGAATCGCCATAGCGATGACAATCTCAAACAACGAAAACGCTGCCATCTTGCTAGAGCTGTCAGCGTGAATCCTCATCTTTGTTCCGGCTGATAAATGATCAGCTTAGCCGATTCTGTCTGCAGTTCACTGCCATCCATGAACTCGGCCTCTGCCGTTAACAGGTAGAGATCGCTCAAGGCATTTCCTTCGCCATTATCCACCTCCATCGACTCAACATAGGTGCGATAATTGATGTCAGTGACTTCATCCAATCTTTCGCTGTTCATGTCGCTGACGGGCATCACTTTGGTCTCTGCCAGCAGAGAGGAAAGCTGATGCTGGATAACGCGCTCGCGAGCCAGCTCCGCGGATGTCTCGTTGATACTTTGCAACACACCAACTAGCCCCGTCACGGTGAGGGAAAATAGAGCAACCGCTAGGACAACATCCAGCAATGCATAACCACGACTGTTAAGACTCATAATCATTCCACCCAAGATCGCTCCGTTTTAACATCAGCCGTTAGCGGATGAAACTCGAGTTCAAAAAAAGCATTCTCCGATTCAACCTGAATCTTTAGCGGCTCACACATGCCCGAAGGCTGAAAGACCCAGCGTCGAAACTCTCCTCCATTCATATCGATCCATTGAGTGTCATCCCAGAAGCGCAACTTGTAGTCGACTCCATCCTCCAGCGGATATTCTTTTAAGAAGCGAATCCCTTCTTCGACCTGCTCCCGGTTCAAATCAGGCAATACTTCGCCGGTGGACAAATCGATTCCCCGAGCCTGCGACGCCTCGATGATTGCATCGCGCTGCTCGAGTTGGTCCAACTTGGTTTGCAATTCTTCGAATTCTTCTTGCCCCCCGTAGGGATTGTAGAATCGGGAAGCTTTGAACCCCTCGCTGTCGAATAAGATTTGGTATGGTCGCCGCTCCGCAATCGCTCTCAATCGAACTTCACGAGCCATTGAGTGAAGCTGATTGACCGGCTCACGAGCGACACGGGCGCGCTGAGCACTGTCGATCGCCGGAACAGCTATGCCAGTGAGCACAGAGAGAACAGTGATCGCGATTACAAGCTCGACCAGCGTCATGCCGCGGGCCTGCTTCGCCTGTAAGCGGGAAAACGATTTACCAGTTGCCGATATCGTCTTCACTTTCCACGCCATCTTCACCGAAGGAAAAGATGTCATACTTCTTGGAACTTTGCTGTGCAGGGAAGCGGTATTGGTAGGCTACACCCCAAGGATCAAGCATTTCCTCATCAAGATAACCACGCCAACGTTCAGGCTGCGGATCACCGGAAGGCCGCTCAACCAGCGCCATGAGCCCTTGATCCTGTGTCGGTGGCTTGAAATAGTTATTCCTCTCGTAAGCCTTTAGAGCGATATCTAGGGCCTTGAGATCAGAATCAATTCTCTGATACTTGGCGTCATCAATAAAGCCAACGACAAGGTAGATCCCCGATCCGGATAGAACCGCGATAATTGTGATGACGATCACCAACTCAACGAGGGTAAAACCTCGTGTTCTTCTTTTACGTTTATCAGGACTAAGTCTCATACAATATCTTTTTTGATTAATCTCGCTAGCGGCCGCGAATACCAGCCATGGAACCGAAAATCGTATTAATCATGCAATAGGCAACAACCCCCACGATTATCGCAACAAAGATGAGCATGACGGTCGGAACCAAGGTAGTCAATCTCGAGATACGGACGTCGAGATCTTCATCATACTTGGCCGCTGCCTTGGAAAAGGCTTTTCCGAGTTCACCCGTCTGCTCACCAATCGCAACGCGATCAACCAAGGCCTCCGGAAAGGCGTCAGTTTTCTCCATTGCTTTGGCGAGGCTTGTGCCTTCTCCAACATCCAAAACCACGTTCTTGAGGTGGCCACGGATATAAAGATTGGGGGTCCCCCGTGTGATCAATTTTAAACTGTTTAGCAGCGGCACACCATTATTTACCAAATTGGAAAGAGTGTGACAAAACTGTGCATAAAATCGGCCCAGAATAACCGGACCAAAAGCAGGCATTCGCATCTTGTAGCCATCCCACCATGGCCGTCCATTCTCCGTCCCGATGTAAATTCTGAATGACGTCGCAGAAGTAACAATAATCCCAAGGATCGCCCACCACCACTTTGACATAAAATCGGTAAACATGATTAGGAGCTCGGTGATCATGGGTAGATCCTGACCAGTTTTTTCCATCATTTCACTGAGAGACGGCATCAAGACAGTCGAGAAAACAAACAGCAAAACGACACAGGCGAGTAAGACCGTAAGCGGATAGATCATCGCTCCGGCAGTCCGACGCTGGAGGTTGAATAGCTGTTTTAGATTCACGACAAGACGGCGGAGAATCTCGGGCAGTGAACCACTCGCTTCACCGGCAGCAACTAGGCTGCGGTAAAGCTCATCAAAAGAGGGAGAAGATTTTGCCAAGGCCTTTGAAAACCTCGTGCCCTCCCGAATATCATCGCGAAGTATGCCAGCAACTGCCCGAATCGATTTATTGGTCTGGCGCTCATGGAGAATCTTGAGAGCCCGCTCCAACTGCATGCCTGCGTCGAGAAGATCAGCAAGCTCTTCAGTGAATAGGACCATCTCGGGGCGTTTCAGCTTAGTTGGTCCTGCGGATTCCTCCCTCGCTGATTGAGAAAAGGTCCACTTTTTCTTATTCTGCTGGTCATCAGCTTCTACCGTGACCCGAATAGGGGTTAGCGTCTTCGACTCCAGTTCGCGATACACGTCCGACTTATTGCGCACCACGACACTACCGGAAACTTGCTTTCCACCGAGGTCGATTGCTGTGTAGGAAAAAGAGGGCATCTTTAGAACAAAACCTTAAACACCGACGATTGTAGGCCGTTTCCTGCCTTTTTCACCGAAAATACAGTCCTCAAAGGCGCTAATCCACAGCGGGCTAAGCACCCCAGATTGGGAGGAATCCATCGCAGAAACCACAAACGGGTTACTCACCACTGGCTGAAATCAGGTGCCAATTCAACCGGTAGAAAGTCGATAAAACCCTTGATGTGATTGATGCGGTAAAGTCGGACACTGACAATTTGCCCCACGGCTAGAGTGGGTGCGTTGCTGCGGCTCCGAAACTGCTTGTGAATCCGGTCGAAGAAATACTCATCGCGAGGCGCTAGGTCTTCCTTTCGAATAAGTCCCTTGATCATGAGATCGTTGAGTTCCACAAAGGCACCGATCTGCCTCACCTCGAGAACCGTTGCATCGAATGCCGCATCAGGATTTTCACAGCAAGTGCGCTCGAGATACTCGATCATCTTGAGTCTCTGCGTTTCCATCTCAGCTTCGGCAGCTACCCGTTCCGTCTTTGAAATTCGGTAAGCAATCTCCCTCATTTCAGCAACTGGAGGCGTACGCTCGGGGATCTCTGGCGCAGCAGTTTCATGCCGCTTCGAGAGAATTCCACGCAGAACGCGATGAACCACAAGATCTGCGTAGCGACGAATGGGACTGGTGAAATGAGTGTAGTTCGTCTTGGCAAGACCGTAGTGACCGGTGGGATCAGTCGAGTATTCGGCGCGACGCAGGCTTCGCAAAAGAGAAATTTTGACACTGTGTTCCTCAAGGGTGCCACGGATCATGGAAAGTAGGTTCTGAAGTTCACCACGATGGGTAACGTCACCCACCCGGTGTCCAAAGCTCCGCGCCAGATCAGCGAATTCCTCCAACTTTCCCAGTTCAGGTTCGTCATGGACACGGTAGATTGAAGAAGCTGGAGCGTTCTTAATAAGGCAGGCGACGGCTTCATTCGCTGCCAACATGAACTCTTCAATCAACTGGTGACTCTCGTCATAGATGCTCTTCTTGACATTCACCGCCCGGCCCTTCTCATCAAGAACAACACGGATCTCCTTCATGTCGAGATCAAGAGCGCCATCCTTAAAGCGTCGTTCACGCAGCTTCGAGGCAAGTTTCCAAGCTTTCTTCAAATGCTCTGTCAAACTCCTCTCTTTTTCATCTGAGATCGATTCTACATCCTCATCGGAGAGCATCATTCGCTCAAAAGCCTCCTCATAGGTATAGCGGTGATGACTTCGGATCACCGCTGATACAAATCGAGATGTTGTAGGTTTTCCTTTCGCATCAAATTCCAGAATCGCCGCATGGGTGAGGCGCTCCACGTGCGGCTTGAGACTGCAGACACCGTTACTGAGCTTCTCAGGTAACATGGGAATGACGCGATCAGCGAGGTAGGCGCTGTTCCCACGCTTCTTGGATTCCTCGTCAAGAGCAGAGCCCGTTTTCACATAATGCGAGACATCGGCAATATGAACCGCCAGTTCCCATCCCCCATTTTTCTTTTCAGTTACGCAGATGGCGTCGTCGAAGTCTTTGGCATCCTCCGGATCAATCGTAAATACCTGCCGCTGACGCCAGTCTTCTCGCCGGGCGATCTCTTCATCCGGAACGACATCACTGATTATCTCTGCCTCGGCAAGGACGGCATCGGGAAATTCCAGCGGTAGCCCGTGTCGATGAATGACCTTAAGAATATCAACACCGGGTGCATCCTCACGTCCCAGAACTTTCACCATTTCGGCCATTGGCGGCAGGTGCACATCGTTCCAACCCGCAAACGAAGCTACCACGATATCGCCCGGCTTCGCTTCAGGCAGAATACTCATCAAGCGAAAAGAACCCGGCAACCGACCCTCTTCCGGAGCCACGGTCGCCCTCGTCCCTTTACCATGATAGATGCCCACAATAGGACGCCCGCTGCGCTCAACGACCTGCACCACTCTGGCCTGGAGATACTCCGAGTCATCTTGCAACCGGCCGCGGTGCTTGGACGGTGCCTCGCGTTGCACTTCCACATCAACAGTGTCCCCGTCCAGCGCCGTCGAAATGAATCGAGCTGGAACGAAGAGTCTCGGTCGATCCATGTTCCAAAAGATCGAGTGACCATCCGGATTCTCGGGCAAAAAAAACGCGCTGCGTCGCTTGCGATCGTTTGACATCTGAATCCGCCCACGAATCAAATCGCCTGCGTTTCTGCTATCCGGACGCCGATAGCGCGCCTTTTTCCCGCAAACCAATTCACCCCTTTTTTCTAATTCAGAAAGGGCTGCTCGAAACGCAGCCCGCTGACTAGATGGAACGTGAAGATCACGCGCCATTTCTGATTTGTTCAAAGGCTGATAATCGGGGCACTTCACACGGGCCTGTATTGCCTGGATAAATTCCTCTTTCAAACTGTGGTCAAAAAATCTGTCAAAATGGCTGGACGCCACACTTAACGATGTGTTTACATTGTATGGCCAGCTGTTAGGGCGAGGATTAACAAAAAAAGAACTCGTCACCGTCACAACAACCCGCTAAACATGCCCCCAAACATGAGAAATTCACTCGGAAAACCAAATCAGAATCGCTTGGCGGGTTTCACGCTACTGGAATTGCTGGTCGTCATTGCCATTATCGGAATTCTTGCCGGACTGATGTATCCGGCTGCAACCGGCGTGATGCGTCGGGCTGAATCGACCCGCGCTTCTAATACGGCTTACAACCTCAAAGCCGCGATTTCATCCTATTTCACCGAGTATCGCAAGTATCCTGTTATCGGTGATCGCGAGGAAACTGAAGAACTGCGCTCAGACGAAGAACTTATGGATGTTCTTCTTGGGTCGGATAAAGAAGCCGAAGACGGAGGGCTTAACCCTAGACGTATCGCCTTCTATTCAGGGAAACAGGCGAAACGGGGTGACGAGGGCAAATATAAAAGTGGCATCAACATGGACGACAGCGGCGGAGGTACGCTTTGGGATCCATGGTTTGATTATTACTACATCCGGATGGATCTCGACTACAACAACCGAGTTGAAACGCCTGACTGGGATACACGAACCGACTCCCAATACCTTCCAGAATCTATTCTCATCTGGAGCTCTGGAAAATCTGGCGACCAAGAAGTCCAGTCGGACAACATCAGGACCTGGTAGGCCTCAATCTCTCTCCTCGTAAATACCTTCTCAATAGAAAGCACGTCTTCATAGACGTGCTTTTTGCTGCCCAGCGGCTGGTATGCTACTCGACGATAAAATAGGGATTGAGCAAGCTTTCCTTATTATAAATTAGATCGTTACCGGTCTCGTGATTAATCACTCGCCTGCCTGATTCCAACGCAACTGCATGCGCTGCCGCCGTGTCCCACTCCATCGTTGGTCCCAACCTGGGGTAAACGTCGGCCTCTCCCTCCGCTACGAGGCAGAGTTTAAGTGAACTTCCTGCCGAAAGAAATACCACGTCTTTACCCTCGGACTTTAGACCATCGACGAACACCTGAACCTCAGTCGTAAGGTGGGAACGGCTTGCCACAACGACCACGGACTCTTTTACAGAGTAGTGGGTTCCGCCTTCAAGCTTGGTAGCTTCACCATCTCCTGTACTTCTCCATGCACCAAGGCCTTCCTGCGCCCAGTAAAGGTGATCGCCCACTGGTTGATAAACCACCCCAAGGATGGGGACTCCACTTTTCACCAAAGCGATGTTGACGGTAAACTCTCCGTTTCGCTTCACAAATTCCTTGGTTCCATCCAGCGGATCAACCAACCAGAACAAATCCCAGTTCTTGCGCACAGCATAGTCAACGGTTTTAGTTTCCTCAGAAATCAGAGGGATTTCGGGGTAAAGCCGATTGAGTGCTTCAATAATCACGTCATTCGAGCGTCGGTCTGCTTCAGTCAGCGGCGAAGTATCTTCTTTCGTAGCGACAGTAAATTCCGTTCCGTAAACCGCCAGCACCTCGTCACCGGCACGCTTGGCGATATCCTTTACGTCGTCGATCTTGACCGTCTTGATCATGCGAGGGCCAACCAAACGCCTCCCGCGTGGAAATCAACCTTCGATCCACTACAACCCACGTAACTGGTCAGTGGTCCACCTTACTGCCTGCTCAGCATCAATGTCATCTGGGTTCGCCTGCACATAGGATTCCCATTCCGCTTTAGCCAGCTCAAGATGTTCCCTCGCTCCCGATTTATCGCCGGATTTCAGACAGGCAAATCCGGCAAGACCACGCGCTCGCGCCAGTGCCCTTCGATAGGTGGTCATCGATTTGTCCCGCTGAGAAATATTCTCCAATACACTAATAGCCTCAACAAGTGGCTCGCGGGATTCATCAAAGTCCCCTTCATCCCCCAACAGTTCGGCGAGATGAGCCAACCGGAGCGAATAGGTATAGAGCACATCAGCCGGTGTCTGCAGTCCCTTGCTCCTCACGATGGGACGCAGGATTGATATGGCCTCGTGCTCCAATTCGATCGCATTCGATGAGCGGCCTCCATCCCGCTGATCTCTCGCTAACACACCGTAAACATCGGCAAGAATCTTCTGGTAAGAAGGCTCAAATGGATGGTGGACTACCACCCGCCCAAGAATTTCGACAGCTCCCTTCAACTTATTTATGTCCCGAGATAGCAGCCCGACCCTTGCAAGACTGTTTCCAAGCCCTAACTGATATTCCTCTGCAGCGGCATTCAGCTTGACCGACTGCGCATAGAGGTCTGCCGATTGCTGGTAGGCTTCCTTGGCAAGCTCAACCTCTCCTTTTGATTCCATGATGCGTCCGCCCAGCGAAAAAGAGTGAGCCAGAGCTCCGATGACACGAGCATCTCCGGGATCAGATTCCTGAAGCTTCAATAATTGTGCACCCACCGAACGGGTCGCGTCGAGCGCCGCATCGTAGCGCCCGATGGCATACTCACAGTCGACAACGGAGAGAGAATTTTCGTGGATGCTTACGCCGGCTTCTTTCGAAAGTTCCGAGTCAGCAGCTCTCGCTTCAGTCCAGAAACGCGAAGACTCAGTGAAGTAATGCCGGGCGATTGCATATTTGCCATCCTTAGCTGAGAGCTGGCCAAGGGCTCTCTTGGCAATGGCTAGGTTTCTAATGAATTCAACGCTCTGGGTTCGGCTATCTTCTAACAAAGCAACATAGCGACGTTCGGCCTCATTAAAGGTTCCAAGTGACCTTCCAAACATTCCCATCTCACGATAAATTCGCCCGAGATAAAAATAAGCATTTGCCGTCGAAATGATGAAATCTGGTGCATCACCGTAGACTTCGATTAATCGTTCATAGTGCTTCTGGGCGTCGGTTAAAGCGGCCGCTCTTTTTTCCCGAAAACCAGGAACATCGGTGTCACGATTATCGAGGACCAAGCGGAAGAACTCATCCCCGCTTGCCTGCGTTTGACGCAAGATTTGACGAGCCAGCGTAGCTTCACCCAGCAAACGGCTGTGGTTGTCTTCCACTTCATCCAGCTCAGACTTGAGCTGTTCGGAGTTTTCTTGATTCCTCGCCAGTTCGTTTAGATAGGCCTCAGCCTGCTCATCAACACTGGCCTGCAGTTTTGTGGTCTTGATCGTTGCCTCCTGCTCAACTGCTTGTAATTCCTGATAATTCTTGATCGCGAGAACACCCAAAGGGATGACACAGAGCATGGCAATAACCGCCATAATCTGCCACTTCAGGGCAGGCCGATTTCGAAAGGCTAACTCGATCGCCTCCAGTGATTTACTGCGCCTGGCTTCTGCGTGGTCGGGCAACTCATCGCCGATCATCCCCCCATCAATTTCCTCGAACGCTGTTTCTACGACTTCGGTTTTGGCAACTTCTTCCGCTTCCACCTCATCGGACACATTACTTTCTATCGCCGAAGGTTGAGCGATCGGACTAACTTTAGTTTCCAGATCCGTCTCGATTAATGGCTTGGGCTCTGCTTCAAGTTCAGGCAAAGGCTCAATCTGAGCCGGGACAGGGGTCAAGCTCACATTCTTAAGGCGCTCGGGAGCCACTTCCTCAGACTCCATCGCTTCATCCTGCTCCCCCTGCCAAATCAAGTCGATGGCCTCGCTCACTTGAACCATGCAGCTCGGACGATTTTCAAGATCGAATTCGAGGCAGGATTGAATAATCGAGCGCAAAGCATCCATGCGATCGTCAGCGAAATCTTCGGGCCACTCAACTGGCTTTTCCTTTTCCAATTGTCGCAGAAAGTGCTCGGAAACCGGAGTAAAACTTCCGTAGGAGATGGCTGCAGTGGTACTAAACGCTTCCCCGTGCTTTAAACACTGTTGCTGCAATCGCTCTAGACGTGGCAGATGACCTGTCAGGATCTGGAATGCAATCACTCCAAAAGCGTAGACGTCCCACTTCAATCCCCTCCCTTTGGAAAAGTCGCCATCACCCAGTTGCTCTGGACTCACATAAAAGAGGAGATCCCCCGCTTCTAGATACTGCAAGCCACCCATTAATAGCTGGCCGAAATCACCCACCATGACGTCCTGAAAGCCACCTGAGTCACCCGTCACAAATATACTCGCCGGTCGCAATCCACCATGAAAGAGCCCCTCACGATGAACGTTCGATAGACTTTCAGCAAGATCTCGGACGACTTCAAAGGCCTGGTCACCCTCAAATAAGTTCCCGAGCCGCTTCATTGAAGTGACTTGCCATCGCTTATTTTTGCTTTTCCAGCCAAAGAATGGGGTCGACACAGCAGTGGCTGAATCTGAACCTTGAATCGCGTAGTCAAACACCTGAACAGTTCCTTTAATGGGGTCCTCTGTGTCGCTGAATGTCTTGAAGTAGCGTTTCAGAAATGACTCATCTGTCGCCTGCGATTTCAGCACCTTGATTACGCGTCGCTCGTCACTTTCATGGGACGCAATGAAGGACCACCCGTAGGGGTCTTCCCCAAGGAGATCTTCATATTGATACCCACGTAGTTCCGGCAGTCGCATACTCGTCCTTTAAACGGATTAAAGGGCTATTCCTTATGCGAAATTCGCCTTTACAATTCTTTCCCACTCATGGTCGATTGCATCCTCCGCAATCGACGGCTCGCCGGCCAACTCGAACCAATAGGCAGAATTTCCAAAATCACCCTCAATGGCATGGAGAAGTCCGTGTATCCAAGATCCCATCCTACTGGGGATATCCTGCGCGATATCGTGAGCAGCCTCCCACTGCTTTGCCTTGGTAAGCCAGAGAGCCTTCAGTTCAGGGCTAAGGCTCTCGGGAGCCATAGCATCATTCTTTACAGATTTAAGAAATGCTTCCAACGTCATTCGACCATAATTTAGGTCTACCCACCAGAGTCGGCAAGGTGGCTTTTCGTAACACTTTTTACTAATTTTCCATCAAGAGTAATTTCTGGCCCGCTTTGAAAGGTCTCCGGGAATAGGAACCGCAGAAATTAATTTCTTGGTATATTCTGTCTGAGGATTCTCAATGAGGTCTTGAGTGGGTCCGGCTTCCTCTACTTGGCCGTGGCGCATTACGACTGTTCGGTCGCAAATCCGCTTCACCACGCTCAAATCATGGGAAATAAAGAGATAAGACAGACCAAATTTTTCTCTTAGCTCCATCAACAGATCAATAACCTGCGCCTGAATTGTTACATCCAGCGCTGATACAGCTTCGTCACAGACCACAAATTTTGGTCTCATCGCTACCGCCCGCGCGACGCAGATCCTTTGACGCTGACCGCCTGAAAATTCGTGAGGATAACGATTGATCACGTCGGAAGGTAATCCCACCTCCTTGAGCCAGTAAGCCGCCACCTCGGGTGCATTTCCTTCCAATAAGTCATGCTCAATAAGCCCTTCGGTCAGGATTTCCTGAATGGTCAGTCTTGGGTTTAAAGAAGAAAAGGGGTCCTGAAAGATCATCTGAAGATCTTTTCTGATACGACGCATGCCGTGATAATTGCGACCACGGATCTCGGCGCCTTCAAAACTGATCGATCCAGAGCGAGTCTTCTCTAGGCCCAGAATAGAACGGCCCAGCGTCGTCTTACCGCTACCCGATTCACCAACCAGCCCCAAGCACTCTCTCGGATAAATATCGATCGAAACGTCTTCGACCGCTTTTACCCAGTCTACCGTTTTCGCGAGCACGCCCCGCTTCACAGGAAACCATGTACTTAGGTTCTCGACCTTGATAATTGGCTTGTCGACATCAGGATCAAAAGAAGAAGTTAAAGGCTCGTCAGTTAGTCGCGGAACAGCACTCAACAATTTCTGAGTGTAGGGATCCTGAGGCGAATTAAACAAGAGCTCCACTTCACCTCTTTCCACAATCTCGCCATCTTTCATGACAAGGACCCGGTCAGCCAGTTCCCAGATCACTCCCATATCGTGGGTAATAAACAGTATCGATGTGTCAGCCGCCTTCATCTCGAGGATCAGCTCAAAGATTTGAGCCTGCAGCGTCACATCAAGGGCCGTGGTAGGCTCGTCAGCAATAATCAGCTTCGGCTTCTGAATCAACGCCATAGCAATCATGACCCGTTGCCGCATTCCCCCAGAAAACTGAAATGGAAATGCCTTGGCACGCTCCTCAGGATCTGGAATTCCGACTTTTTCCAACCACTCCACCGCCCTACCCCATGCATCCAGTTTTGATACTCTTGGTTCGTGTACGAGAATTGCCTCCGCCAACTGGTAGCCAACGGGATGCAATGGCGATAGGGCCGTCATCGGCTCTTGGAAAATCACACTGATTTCTTTGCCTCGAATTGCCCGCAACTCCTCAAGGGGAAGTTCAAGAATATTTCTACCCTCAAGGAGAACCTCACCGCTCTCCACCTGCCCTGGCGGACAGGGAACCAACCTCAGCGAGGACATGGCGCTCACCGATTTACCGCTACCTGATTCGCCAACCATACCGACGATTTCGCCCGGCTTAATCTCAAACGAGACATCTTTCACTGCCTCAACCTCCTTCCCTTCCAAGCGGAAGGAAACCGAGAGACGTTTCACACTGAGCAAAGGTTCCGCCATGTTCACTGGAGCTTGGATTCTGTTCTCGGATCAAAGGCAGCCCTGACACCCTCCCCGATAAAAATGCCCAAAAGACTCACCACAAAAAGAGCAATCGACGGATAAAGGATCAGCCACCAAGCATATGGCTGAACCTGCCCCTGATCGAGCAAGTTTCCCCAACTCGGAGTTCCCGGTGGCAATCCGAAACCCAAATAGTCGAGTGAGGTCAGAATAAAGATCGCTCCGACGAGAGCAAACGGAAAGAAGGTGATCACTGGAACCAGTGCATTCGGGAGGATATGCCGGAACATAATCTTCCAGCGACCAATCCCCATAACACTTGCTGCTTCCACGAAGGGCTGCCGTCTCAACCGTAGAAATTCTGCACGCATGTAATAGGAGATCCCAATCCAGTTAAAGACTCCGTAGACAAAACCCAACAGGACAAAACTTCGACCGTAAACAGAGCTGAGGAAAATCATGATGAACAAGAACGGCATCGATTCCCAAATCTCGGTAAACCGCTGGCCTAATATATCAGTTTTTCCTCCGAAATAGCCTTGAACAGCGCCAAGAAAAATCCCAATAGCGTAGGTGAAGACAGTGAGAATAATCCCAAAGATTAACGCCGATCGCGTTGCGTAAAGAATGCGAACTCCGACGTCCCTCCCGCTATTATCGAGTCCAAACCAGTGACCCTGCACCGGTCGGAAAGGAAACTCCACGGTCTGGCTATCGAACTTTACGCGGATCTGCCCATCAGCACTACTCACCGCGAGATCTTCCTGCGGAACAAGGAGGGCCTCTCTCGCTCGTCCAAGGATCGCGGATCTCGAATTTTCATTGAACGATTCCCAAACTGATGGCGGGGCGCTTTCCCACCCCATTTCCGGGGTCAAAATAGCTTTCTCCTGCTCACCTTCTCCAGCTCGACGTTCCATTGAAATCCGAACCAGCTTTGGCGGACTTACGCGGGGAAGGTGGGCTGCCAGCGAAAAACTAATTCCCCGTTCACCAGTGACCAAAACCTCTTCCGATTCCAAATTTTCGAAACGCTTCGCCACAGCTGTTACGATCGCATCAGGAATCTGCACCGGGTCCATCGCTAGAGGCATGCGGCGCAACTCGAAGTCCGAGGTCTTGCCGTAGAATCCGGCCGCTCCGCGACTCCGCTGCATCTTAAGTTGGGAGTCCACTTCAACCACAGCAATCTGGTCAGCCGGAGCAAAAGTCAGCGTCAGGGTGGGATCGATTTCAATCTGGCTCGCCTCAAGTGATTCTTCGGGACCGTTGCGAACAAGTGGCCAGAACATCCAGTTCTCGGAATTTTCTGCGAAGAGTGGGAGCTTCTCCAGTTGCTTGTAGCGAGGCCGCGTGTTGACCCCGGATCCGGTGAATGCGTCTTCTGGGTAAAACTTTAACACTGGTAAGAACCACTGTTTGTTCGCTTTAACGATGAAGGGTTTGTCATTAGCAATAAAATTAGAAAACAAGCTGAACACGAAGATAGTAATGAGGAAAATCAATGACCACTTGGCTCGCTTGATTTTACCGAAACGTTTTAGACGTCGGCGAGTATTTGGATCGAGGATTTGAATTGGCCAATTCTTCATCCCTCTCCTCCAAAGCTGATTCGCGGATCTACCAAAACATAGCAAAAGTCAGAAAATACCCTACCTATCAAGCCAAGAATTGAGGTCAAGGCGAGAACTCCCATAAAGACCATGTAGTCCCTTCCAACAATCGCATCGAGTGTCAGTAGCCCAATTCCATTGATAGAGAATACGCGCTCAATGAGCATCGATCCGGCAAACATAATGGTGAGAATTCCACTGATTCCGGTAACGATAGGGATTAGGGCATTTCGCAGAGCATGCAGCCACACGGCGCGACGCATCGTCCCACCCTTTGCTAGGACGGTCCTGATATAGTCCTGCGCAATTTGATCGAGCAGCGAGTTCTTCATCAGGATCGTGAGCACCGCAAAGTTTCCGATCACGTAACAAAACACCGGTAGAAACATGTGCTCGGCCTGATCGGTAAATTTTCCCCAGGCCGAGAGCTCTTCCCAGTTTTCCGATCGGAATCCCCCAATTGGCAGGATGTCGAGGAAGTGATCGGTGGTTCCACAGAAAAACGTTTTTAATACCATTCCGAATGCAAACGCCGGTATGGCATAGAGAACTAATACCACAACTGAGGAAACAACGTCAAAACCAGTGCCGTTTCTCAGGGCTTTCGCGATCCCCAGAGGAACGCAGATCAAATAGGTGAGAACAAACCCTGAAATTCCAAATGTCAGCGAGATCGGAAAACGCTCTTCAATCAACTCCCAGACTGTTTTGTTATTATACTTGTAGGAGAAGGCTTTCATTCCCATCGCATCTGGAACCAACCACGTCCAGTAGCGCTCTAGAAATGGCTTATCGAAGCCAAATTCCTTTTCGATCGCTTTGCGCTGATCTTCTGAAATGCTCACGCCACCTGTCGCTCCTCCTCCAGATTCACCTCCACCAAAACCTCGAATCGCAGCAAGCCGCTGCTCTACAGGACCACCAGGAATAAATTGCGTCAGCCCGAAAACGAGAAACGTGATACCCAGAAATGTGGGAACGACGAGAAGCAGTCTTCTAACAAAATAACTGAGTCGCTCCATTGGGTGAATTCAGACGGGATCGCTCTCCCCAGAGGTTAAGTGCAGATTTACTGCCATGGAGTTAGAAGTAATGACTGAACCAAACCAGGTTGGAATACGTCGTCAAAGCGGACTTCCCGTGGGCTCGGCGGTAACTCAGCACCACTTTCTCGCGCCGCTTCAAGATCACCTAAAAAGAACTCGTCATTCCACCAATAGTCCACTGCTGCCCACTCCTCGGTGAACTTACCGAGCACATGGTCAGGCATACCGAACTTGTTCCAGTAAAGTAACCGCGTGTAATCGAGATGCCAGAGCAGGACGTAGGGAGTTTCCTCAAAAAGGATCTGATCAATTTCACGGAAAATTTCATTACGAACTTCGACATCAAAGATCTCGCGGGTCTGCTCAATCAGTTCGTCAACACGATCATCCTTAAAGCCGGTGATGTTATTACTAGATTTGAGCTCAGCAGACTCTGAGTGCCACATGGGCTCAGGATCTTTGAATGGGATAGCTCCCCAGGGAGCCCAGGTCATTTCGAAATTGAATTCATCCATGTCGCGGGCCCATCCAGCCCAGTCTTTCTGATCGATTTTTAATTCGACTCCCACATCGTTGAGAGCCTCTTCAAAGATCAGGAGAAATTTTACCGAACTTGGATCACGTATCAGGAAGGTAATTACAAAAGGTTTACCCTCTTTCTCAAGCTTGCCGCTATCCTTATTCACTTCCCATCCCGCTTCGGCAAAGAGACGGCGCGCCCTATCAGGGTCAAACGCAATCAAGCCGTTAGGATTAGGGTTATCACCGCCCCACAGATCCTCCCAATAGGAGCGCGATAAGGGGTATTGGTTGAACATGATGGTCTCGTTCATGCGTTGGCGATCGACGAGGCAAGCCAACGCCTGCCGAACCTTTTTGTCATCGTAGGGCGCTCGCCGCATGTTCATTGCCATACCCTGAAATCCAACCGGCTGGCGGTTGAACACCGACTGTTTCACGATCCAGTTTTTCCTGAAACGCTCAGACTCTGTTTCCTTGATCCAACGACTAGAGGTGTAGACTGAGAACAGGTCGAATTCACCTTTTTTGAAAGCTTCAAAAGCAATATCACGCTGGGCATAAAAACGGTATTCAATAGTGTCGAAATTCAGTAGACCTTCGAGAGCGGCATCTTCCACTTTCCAGTAATCTTCACGCTTCTCTAACCTCGCGAAATGCTGCTCTTTCACTTCTCCAAGATCGTAAGGGCCGGAAACCACGGGGAACTCAAAATTAACCTTATTGAAATCCTGGCTTTCCCACCAGTGCTTAGGCATCACATAAAACATGGAGCAGGCAAGAAGGTTCTTCCAGTGAACCTCATCGGCAGTAATCTTCACCGTTTTTACGTCAAGAGCCTCGACTTTGATTAACCGTTTCATGACCGCTTGGAGCGGACCGGTGAGATTCTCCGGATTTTTCACGGCTTCAAAACTCCAGACGACATCTTCGGAGGTAATTGGCTTTCCGTCACTCCACTCGGCGCGCGGATCGATATGAAAAGTGAATTCCTTCTTATTCTCAGAAACTGACCAGCGGTTCGCCAACCCGGGCTCTTCCGTAAGCGTGACGGGATTAGTATTAAGTAACTGCTCAAACATTAGGCGGAAGATTTCCCGCGAGAAGACGTTATTTTCGATCTGATAATTAAAGCTCTTCGGAAACTGAGAGGCATACATCGAGATTTTCCCTCCGGGCTCGGCAAACTCGGAAGCGAGCGGGGTTCGGGCATCCTGCCAGTCAGTTCCTGGAAATTCCTCCGCACTGGACAGCGAAATAAAGAGGGTTGTTAGAAAAACGGGGGTGAGGAGTTTCTGATTCATGACTTCGAGAGGCTACGGCCATAACGCCGATGTGAATAAGGGCAGCTAAAGATGTCGATCAATTCATCGACGAAATCAACGGCGGAAACTCGTCGTCCTTGTCGAGACAAGATCACGAATTAGCGACGCTCTAGTCATGGGTATGACAGGAGCAGTTAGGCGGTGCAATCAAATCATATTCATCTGCGACGTTCACTTTTCACAGATTTGAGTAAGGTGAGGCCACCATTTGGTCGGACGATGTCTGATTACCCCTCCCCGTTGAATGTTCAGTTGCTTTTTGTAAACTAAAATCATATTACTCGCCCCATGACTACCGGGATAAGACGAGTGTTTTGCAGGGGCAACGCCTGCCCGTTTTTTCAATGATCGGCCCTAAAATGTCAAAGCGCCCTCAAAGATGGCCTTTCCACCATTGACGGATCAAATTCCAATAGCCACTTTCTCGATAATGAACGAGACCCTCATAGAAAAGCTGAATTGGCGGTATGCCACCAAAGCCTTCAACCCCGAGAAGAAAATCTCTGACGCCGATTGGAGCACATTAGAAGAGGCTTTGATTCTCACTCCCTCGTCCTACGGACTGCAACCGTGGAAATTCATTGTCATCCAAGATCAGGAACTGAAAGTCTCACTTGTCGGCGCGTCCTACAATCAAAAGCAGGTAGCAGACTGCTCTCACCTTCTTGTTTTTGCCGTTCAAACTCAAGTAACAGAGACCGATGTGAACAAGCTGATCTCAGCAACCGCAGAAGCTCGTGGCGTTGAAGAGTCATCCCTCGATTTTTACAAGAAGATGATGATTGGCGACATCGTTGAAGGGCCGCGATCTGAAAACTGCGTCGGGTGGGCAAAACTGCAAAGCTACATCGCTCTTGGAAATTTCATGACGTCAGCAGCGCTCCTCAGCATTGACTGCTGTCCGATGGAGGGTTTTGTATCCTCCCTTTATGACGATGCTCTCGGGCTTACCGATAAGGGCCTGACCACAGCGGTGGTCTGCCCCGCCGGCTATCGCGCTGACGACGATAAGTATGCCCTTTCTTCTAAGGTCCGCTACACTGTCGACGAGTTGATTGAACACATCGATTGATTCAGTCCTTAAAAGTGCGAGCGCAACATTTTCAGACTGCTCTCAATTCCTGAAAGAACATCTTTCTTCCCCTCAAATTCCAGAGATATCCAACCCTGATAACCAGACTCATTGAGAATATCAGCAATGCGCTGGTAGTCGAGGTCGAGCGTATACCACGTTCCATCCCCATAGTAAGTTTTCGCCTGAACGAGAATGCAATAAGGTGCCAGCGCTTCCATCTGGTCGTATTTTTTCTCGAGGAAATTTCCCGTATCGAGAGTGGCTTTCAACCACGGTGAATTCACTTCCTCAATCACACGGATCACGCCTGCCGCGCTGCGACCCAAACCCCAATGGTTCTCCAAGCCCATCACCACGCCACGCTTGCCAGCTTCCTGTGCCAAACTGCCATAAGCATCAACAACCCAAGCAAATCCAGACTCATCGTCATATCCCTCTAAAGGCGGCTCGATTCCCTTATTGGCCATCAAGTCATCAAAGGATTTCGAAGTTCCCCAAGTTCCTGTGTTCACACGCATCGTCGGTATCCCAAGACGATAGGCTTGCTCAAGGCAATCGACTGTATGCTTTACATTCTTATCCCGTTTTGTCTCATTCGGCGAAAGAAATCCCTGATGAGTCGAGTATCCCATCAGGTCGAGGCCGAGGGCGAAAGCATGAGACTTGATCTTATTCAGAGCATCGGGGGAAGTATCAACAAGCTGACGCTGCAAGATTTCCAATCCATCGAATCCCATTTTCGCAGAAGCATCGAGGCACACTTCAATCGGTCGAAAGTCATCATTTCGAAAACGCCAGAACGAATAACTGGAGACACCGAGCGGATTGGACTTTTCCGCTGATGTTGCAGTTCCACCGGCCATGGTGGTAAAGCACGCGGGCAAACCCGTGCTAGCAGAAAGGAAACGGCGACGATTCATCGTCGGCAGCTTAGATGGTTTTCAAGGCGGCAACAAGAATCGAACTTATGCCGCCTTCTTTTGGCAACTTACTTATTTTTCTGATTCGCCAGTTCTTGCTCCCGCACGGAAAGGAACTCATTTGAGATCGCAATCGCCTCGGCCCGGTCGTCACCATCATAATCCCAGAACTCCTGAATAATGGCTTCGACTTTTGGATAGTCTTCTCCGGTATCACCAATCCGTTGGCGAAGGTCGACAAAACGCTGCTTCAAATCAGCCACGATCTCTTCGTAGTTGGGGTCGTCGTAAACGTTCACATTCTCCTGAGGATCCTTGCTAAGATCATACAATTCCCAAGCAGGTGGTGTTCGATAGCTGCCATCGTATTTGGCGCCATAGTAGAAAATCAATTTATGCTCCTTGGTCCGAATACCGACATGACCAGGATTATCGTGATGAGCCATGTGCATCCAATAGCGATAATAGGCCTCCTTTTTCCATTCTTCAGGTTCACTTCCAGTCTCACAGATCTCTTTGAAGCTTTGACCTTGCATGTAGCTGGGAGTCTCAACACCGGCGAAGGCCAGCATGGTTGGGGCGTAGTCAACATTTTCAACAATGGCGTCAGTCCAACCTCCCGCCTTGATAGTCTTGGGATAGCGAATCAGGAATGGCATGCGCATTGACTCTTCATACATCCAACGCTTGTCTTGGTAATCGTGCTCTCCTAGCATAAAACCCTGGTCTCCTGTGTAGATGATAACAGTATTATCCAATTCACCAATTTCTTCCAAATAATCGAAGAGCTTAGCGAGGTTATCATCAATGCCTTTCACACACCGCAGATAAGTCTTGAGGTAGGCATCGTAAGAGAGTCGTTTGATCTCCTCTTCGGAGTAGGCAGACGGATCAAAATTCTTCGGAAAGTCCCTTGGAAAGCGAGGAGGCAGGTCGACCGCATAGGATCGACGGGGATTACGATTACCTATTGAAGTACCGATGTGAGGAACAAGTTCGTCGTTGTAGCCGCGTGTCGCGATTGAACCAAACTTAGGTTGATTCTCGAGCCAGAGATTATCCGGCTCAGGAATATCTACATCAGCCAGGTAATCGTTGTATCTTTCGGCATGCTCAAAATAGTCATGAGGCGCCTTATAGTGATGCATCAAAAAAAACGGCCTCTCCTCATCCCTCCCCTCCTTGAGCCATTCCAGAGTAATCTCGGTAATAGCGTCTGAAGAATGGTAACCATCAAATTTGATCACGTTTTTGGGCCAATCTTTCTCACCACGCACGCGAAACTCAGGATCATGGTACTTCCCCTGACCTCCCAGCACGGTGTAGAAATCGAAGGCGCCCGGTTCTTCTTTCAAATGCCACTTCCCCACCATGGCGGTTTCATAGCCCGCCCTCTTCATTTCTAGAGCAAGATACTGGCGCCCCATTTCGATTTTTCCGGTGAGGTCATAAGCCCCGTTTGTGTGTGGATATTGTCCGGTGATCACGCAAGCACGGCTGGGAGCGCAAATTGAATTGGTGCAAAACGCATTCTCAAACAGCATCCCCTCCTCTGCGAGCCTATCAATCGTGGGAGTGGGGTTGAGAGAGGCCAAACGACCACCGTAGGCACCGATAGCATGAGCCGCATGATCGTCTGACATGATAAAGAGAATATTGGGCCGCTTCTCGTCCGCGCTAACAACGGAACACAGCACAAACCCAAGTAGGACGATGGAGAATTTTTTCATATTTCGAATCAACACCTCATTCTTAGCAAGAAATGTGGCTTCGTCTTGTGACAAGCTGACATTTTTTGGTATTTTTCAGACATATGACCGTTTATAGCCGGCATGAGTCCACTTTGCTTAATCACCCGCTTTGCCTCGCTTTGCTGCAGGTTTTTGAGCATGTGCCTGACACTTACTTTTTCGTAAAAGATTGTGACAGCAAGTTTCTACACGGTAATCGAGCGCTTTTGAATCGACTAGGACTCAAGAGAGTTTCGGAATTTGCAGGAACGACAGATTACGACCGCTATCCTAAACCCGTAGCTGATCAACTGGTAGCCGGCGACCAATCAATCATGGTAGGAAGGAGCCCCCTAATCGACCATCCCGAAGTGCTCTTCGATCATTCAGGAAGACTGGAGTGGCACGCAAGTTCCAAATACCCCATTCTTGATCATCAAGACAAACCACTCGGAGTGACCGGTATCACCCGCCCCTTTTCTTCGGGCGTTTCTCCTGGGCACCCTCACCGCGCTGCCGGAGAAGTGATCGATTTCGTGAGCAGAAACCCAACAATATCACTACGAGTTTCTGAGCTTGCGAGTCAGGCTGGAATTTCTGAGCGCCAGCTTCACCGCCAGTTTCTTGATTACGTGAAGCTAGGTCCTCGGGATTTCATTGTTAGAACTCGCATCAACGCAGCTGCATCAGAGCTACGAAATAGTCATGAGCCAATCGCTTCACTTGCAGAAAAATACCAATTCTGCGATCAAAGTGCCTTTACCCGCCAATTTAGGAAAACGCTCGGAACAACTCCGGCGCGATACCGAGAGTCCTATCGAGCCGGACTACCCAACACATGAATAAATCAGCCATCGTCCAGTCGCTACGCCTTCTTGTTCGAGCCCAGTATGAACGTGCCTTAAAAGCACTCGAAGGCGCTCATGAAGCTGCTACCGGAGAAGATACCAAGGCGGAAAGTAAATATGACACCCGTGGCCTCGAAGCATCCTATCTGGCCGCTGGCCAGGCTGAGCAGGCAGACGAATGGAAGGTAGCTCTGTCATCACTCGAAACGTTCGAATTTCCTGAACTTGATATCGATGATCCCATTATTCAGGGGGCACTCGTTGAAGCAGAACTTGAGGGGGAGTTGGTCTTCTACCTACTGGCACCGGCCGGCGGTGGACTCACTTGTGAAACAAAAGAAGGAGACAAAGTAACAGTCATTGGTCCTAATGCTCCGCTTCGAGAACAATTGCTCGGCAAAACGACCGGAGATATTCTTGGCGATCCTCCCTTGATGATTCTTGAGGTAACGTGAAAACTAGTTCAAACCCAGATCATCAGGTTCATCGGCAATCAATTTGTGCCACGGGCCCAAATCTCTGAGCAAAAGCTTCCACAGACCATCGACCTTGGAGAGATCAATTACCTCCGGTTCCGCTTTGTGAGTAATCCACGACTTGGCTTCCATCTCATCCTCTAACTGTCCCTCAGACCATCCAGAGTAGCCCACAAAAGCTCGAATGTGGAAACCCTCCATTTGGTGCATAACAGCCTCGGCCGCAGAGAGATGAGTATTGTATTGCAACTCTTCACCTGCCTCGGACCATCCGAATGCAGAGAACGTCAGGTGCTCGCGATTCACCGGTCCCCCCAAAAAAACAGGAACCTCCGAAAGATGCTTGTGATGGTCGTCAGAAAGAATCTCCTCAGTAAGCAGCTCACCCACCGTCCTTCCCAGCGGGCGGTTCATAATGTAACCAAAGGCGCCCTCATCCATGCTATGTTCAGTGAGTAAAAGAACGCTCTGGAAAAAAGTAGGTTCCTTCAGGCTGGGATCTGCGAGTATTAAACTTCCCTTGAACGAATCGCTTGCATAGTCGGAAAACGAATCGATTTCCGGTTCTTCAAATGAATTAAATTCTGAATCTTCTAACGCCATAGGCTCATTCTGGTGCCGGTGACACAAAATCATACTCAAATAGATTTTCTCCGTTGGCAACCACGAAGCGGCAGTGTTCACTTCTCCCATGCACGATCTCACAGAAAAAGTCCAACAGGGCAACGAACTCGACACCGGCGATATCCGCTTTGCAACCGAGGCCATACTTGACGTTTCAGTCGATCATGAGTCAAAGGCAGACTTTTTAGATTCACTCTCTTCCAAGGGTGAAACGGCTGCAGAAATAGCTGGATTCGCCTCCGAATTCCTGGCGCGCGCTGTCGAACCCGGTCTTGATAAAGAGGCGATTAAGAAACCACTAATAGATGTCTGTGGAACCGGTGGCGATAAGCTGAATCTCTTTAACGTATCAACAACGAGCGTTTTCCTGCTGGCAGCTTGCGATGTTGCTGTGGTGAAGCACGGTAATCGCGGCATAACTTCAAAGAGCGGTGGCGCAGACGTCCTTGAGGCACTGGGGATTCGCATTGACTTGCCACCGGAAGACTTCGGACGTTGCGTTGATGAAGTTGGAGCCGGCTTTCTTTTTGCTCCCCTTTACCATCCTGCATTCAAAGCAGTGGTTCCCGTTCGTCAGCTCCTCGCTCAGCGCGGAAAACGAACGATTTTCAACCTGCTGGGCCCCCTCCTCAACCCCGTTCGTCCAGACTACCAGCTGATTGGAGTTTTTGATCGCAACGTTGGTTCGATCTTCGCTGACATTCTCGCGCGGCTTGGAAGGCGCAACGCATGGGCAGTCCACGGAAGTGCGGGCGAGTCAGGAGGAATGGATGAAGTGTCCACCCTTGGTGAAACTGAAATCTGGACTACCTCGCAAGAGGCTATGACAATTAATCCATCAGACTTGGGCATTAGCAGACCCGGAATCGCGGATCTTCAAGGGGGTGAAGCAGAAGAAAATGCTGAAATTCTCGAAGGCATCCTCAGCGCCAAACTAAAGGGTCCTAAACGTGATCTCGCAGCTCTTAACAGCGCAGCTGGACTCACGATCTGCGGCAAGGCAGGGAATTTGTCGGAAGGGCTCGCCCTTGTCAGCGAAGCAATCGATAGCGGACAGGCACTCGAAGTATTACACAAATGGCAGTCGTTTGCCTGACTCCCAAAGGCCAACCGATTGACTGGCGCAGAGATTGCATCAAAGTAGTTGGGGAATGTCAAAACAAGCCATCATCCGGATCATCGCAGGATTGCTGGTCATTGCCGGCTTAATACTCAGCAACTTCGAGAGTATCCGGCCATTGATCCCATGGGGAGATCCCGTCTTCACTGAAGAAATCCCATCGGAGCGACCGCCGCGCCTTGATCGCCGAATGGTAGAACGTTTCGCGGGAGTTAAAGTGGACGAAATTATTTCGACGATACTCGAAGAGAGAGTATCCAGTCCGGCAATAACGCCTCTGCTTGCCGCACACTCGAGCAAAGACAGCCTTCTCGCGAGTCTTCCCGACGCTCCCCTGCCCTTCCCGGAAGGGGCTACTCCCACCGATACAGGGTGGCTTCAGGAATTCGTTACTACCATTCAGACCAAAGTCGGCAGCACACCATCCCAAGATGAAATCTGGCAATTTAATCTTGCCTTGTCGGCCCTGAAGATCGAGGACTCACAAATCCTCGAAGGTTCCCGGCGTGATACATCTCCACCAGCTGAGTCTGATACTTTTGCAATTCGCCTCACTAACAAGCCTAATGACCTAAAGGCCCCTTTCTGCTCAGGCGATTTTAACGGAGACGGAACTGTAGAATTCGTTTCTAAGGGTGGCGCTGAAGCTTTTCATCTCGATACCTCTGGAAGGTTTTTCCCCATACCGTGGCCAGCACTGACTCATCCCGGCAACGGGCTTTTTCCGGCAGACTACGACAAAGATGGAGACCTCGATATCTTCGTCACCCGCGACAATGGATTGCCGAACTCCATGATGAGAAATCGGGGTGACGGACACTTTGACGATGTCACGACTGACGTCGGACTGCTATCTTTTAACTCAACAAACTTAGCCGTTTGGTTAGATTTTGATCAGGATGGCTTTCTCGATCTTATGGTTGGGGGTGAGGAGCATCCACTCGAACTCTACCGTCAGAATAAACTGGCAACTTTTGAGCCGGTAGCCTGGGACCTGAAACTCTGGATTCCACGGGGAACTCGTTTCGCCCAAGTTGCGGACATTAACAATGATCAAGTTCCCGATTTTTATCTCGGCATTCACGGACTTCAAAATCGTCTTTACATAGGCCAACGCTCATCGAATACAGCTAACTGGCGGTTTAAAGATATCCTCCCAGATTTAAATCTCGGGGACTCGTCCCCTTCGGTCCCGGGCCACTTTTTTGACTTCAACAACAACGGTTATCTCGATTTCCTCACGGTAGCGGAAGGGCGCATCAAGCTCATTCAAAACACTGGCGAAGGTAGGCTAACTCAGATTACCGAGGAAGTCTCGCTTCCTGAAACAGTAGCCACAGCTTTCGGTTCATTCGACCTCGACAATGACGGCTTTGAAGACCTGCTGATCGGAACGGATACCCTTGAATTCAATCATGTCCTCTGGAACAGAGAAGGCACTGATTTTCGTGATGTCTCGGTCACCAGCGAGGGAAACTTTCTCGATAAACCTATTCAGGTAACCGTTAGCGACCTTGGTCTGAATGGCCAAACTGACATCATCTACACAACTTCCAGTGGCAATGTTCGCTGGCTTCAGCCTACTGGTCCTATGGGGAGGTGGATACATATCAGCCTCACCGGCAATCCAAAAGATGGAACCAAAATCACGGTCATTTCAAGGGATGAAGACTGGATACTTCAGCGAATTCCACGCACCATCCGTGGCGATTTTTCCCTGACTATTGGGCTGGGAGAAGCTGACAAGGTGGAATCCCTCTCTGTGATGCAGCCAGACGGGACTGAGCCCGTCGAGCCGCTTAGCTTTCTTGAGCCAAATCAAAAGATCAGCTTTACCATACCGTGACTGGGGCTGGACGAATCCTCAGTGAGTGTGAGAATATAAAAGAGTTGAGTGAATCTGGTTTTTGAGCTCGCTTTATAGTCCAGAATTCTTGTGAAGCCGCACTTTTTGTAGCATGTTATTGTTTTATAAGTGACCGCAGGATTCCCTCTGCTGTTGTGACCCATGATTGAGCCAGTTCAAAAAGACGACCAACTAGTTAACGACTTTCAAACGGCTGAAACCGTGGCTGGGGCCATCCACGTCTGGTGGCTGGGTCAAAGTGGGTTTCTCGTCAAGTGGAATGGCCAAAGCATTCTCATCGATCCCTACCTCTCGAACTCATACACTCGACCCAGCGAGGGTACTGAATTTCCAATCAAGCGAGCCTCAGAAAGGGTGGTCGATCCTCTAGCCCTGACGGGTATCGAAACGGTAGTCTGCAGCAGCTCACAACCCGACCGACTTGATCCCGAAACACTGCTTCCACTCAGAGCCGCCAACCCAAACTTGAAACTTGTTGTCCCTGCAGGAATCGAAGAGCAGGCACGCAATCTTCTAGGCAAGGCGAGTCCCAACATTGTCCCCGTGAACGCGGGAACCTTCGTCACCGTGGACTCATTCGAGTTTCATGGCATCGACGCAGCCACGCCGAAAATTAGGCGTGATGTTCATAGCAACTCTAAGGATCTGGGCTTTGTCATTCTTTTCGGCCCTTTCGCGCTCTATCACAGCGGCCAAACCATTTGGCACACCCACCTCCTAAAGGCCATTCGGCGTTGGCCTATCAATCTCTCATTCATGCCTATTAATGGAGATGAAAAGGCTGCGAACGGTCGCGACAGCCTAAATGGATTCGAAGCGGCTGCCCTTGCGAAGGCCGCTGGTTCAAGTTTGGTGGTTCCAGCGCACTACGACATGTTCGACCAAGGAAACGTCACAACTGATGAATTCAGCTCGTGCTGCGAGCGCCTCAGCCAACGTTATCGTTTACTTAAACTGGGGCAGCGCATGACGATGGGGCCAGTTACCGATCCATCCTCAGGGCGTGGCATCGAAAGCGAGCCTTATCGCGAGGAAAAAGGGCTCGGCTACTAGAAGACTATCAATTTCTTCTAAATTGTTGTTACCAGCGCATGCTGGGGTTGTCCTCATACGATTGAACCTCGCTCTAGCGGGCGGGCGAGGGTTTTCACACCTTAAAAACAAATCAGACTATTTTCTTGCGGAAATACTTGATATTTCATAAAAGTTAACTATTTCCGAAAACTCTGGATATCTCCGCTGAGTTTTATTTGAACAAATCTAAGAACCGAATCACTAAATCAATGGGAGTTCTTTTAACCCTAAGAATTTGCTCCCGGCCCTAACGATACAAACAAAGCAGAGAGTCCCCTTCAACAGGACCATTCCTAAACCGCAGAGCTGGAGGCGCCGGACTTTGTTAACCACAAGCTAGTGTTCAAGAGTAAGGCAGCCGAAAGACTAATAACCTCTGCTAGGGATCAAACATCTAATTCCCTTTACCAAACTAACGTAACTTTAACCACTCAACTTTCATGGCAAATCTGGAAATGGATGGTGGCATCAAGATCTACCTTCGGGAGATCGGAAAGACGCCTCTATTAACTCGAGAAGAAGAGGTCGAACTGGCCGATAAAATTAAAATCGGCGACAAAGAAGCCCGGGCACACATGATCAAAGCCAACCTTCGCTTGGTTGTGAAGATCGCTCAAGACTATGCCAACTACGGCCTTCCTCTGCTAGATTTGATCTCCGAGGGCAATATCGGCCTGATGAAAGCCGTGGAACGCTTCGACCCAAATAAGGGCGGTAAACTTTCCACATACGCCGCTTGGTGGATTAAACAGTCAATCAAACGCGCTCTGGCCAACCAGAGCAAAACGATTCGACTTCCCGTCCATATGGTGGATAAAATCTCGAAGATGCGTCGCGTAGCGATGGTGCTGAGCGAGGAACTTGGGCGCGAACCCTCTGATGAAGAGCTCGCCGAAGAGATCGGTATCGACCGTGCCAAACTCTCACGCCTTAAGTCGGCAGCGCTTCGACCCGCGTCATTGGATGCTCCGATCAACGACAATGACTCGACGGAATTTGGAGAGATTATCGGTGACGAGAAAGCCCAAACGCCGTTAGAGCTTCTGAGCCACAAGAACATGCACATGCAACTCGATGACCTCCTCGAAGTTCTCGATGAGCGTGAACGCAGAATCATTGATGCCCGCTTCGGGCTGGCCGGTCAGAAGCCAAAAACTCTCGAAGAAGTTGGACAAGCTTTTGGCGTAACTCGTGAACGGATTAGACAACTCCAAAACATCGCACTGAAGAAACTTCGCCGCGCACTCCAGAAAAAAGAAGATCCTAGCCCCCGCCCCCTGGTCAATGGCAGCGAACCAGAGGACGAAGATTTCTTCTCTGACCGGGCACTACAGGCGATGGCGATCTAGCCCGCCTGCTCTTCGTTCCTAACGTTAAAACTAAATGCTGGCTCCAAAGAGAATTATTTCTTTGAGGCCCGCCTTGGTTTAGACGATCCAAGACTAGCCTTCGAACTTCTCAACAATCAGAGAAGCGTTGTGACCACCGAAGCCGAAGGAGTTTGTTAGGGCCCGCTTAACCTCAGTCTGGCGAGCGGTATGAGGCACGTAGTCAAGATCGCAGAACTCGTCCGGATTATCGAGGTTGATCGTCGGAGGGATGACACCTTCGCCAATCGCTTTCACACATGCGGCAAGCTCGACCCCACCTGCGGCTCCAAGCAAATGACCAGTCATGGATTTCGTTGAGCTCACAATCAGATCAGTCTCAGCATAATCACCAAAGACCCGCTTGATTGCCTTGGTCTCACAGATATCTCCCAGCCCTGTCGACGTGCCGTGGGCGTTCACATAATCGATTTGTTCAGGCTTAACCCCGGCGTGCTTGATAGCCATCTCCATACAACGGCGGGCGCCGTCACCTTCCGGGTGAGGAGAGGTCAAGTGGTGAGCATCTGCTGACACTCCATAGCCAGTCAGCTCAGCGTAAATTCTTGCTCCACGTTTTTGAGCATGCTCCAATTCTTCAATCACAACCACACCCGCACCCTCACCCATCACAAATCCATCACGGTCCACATCAAACGGACGGGAGGCTTTTTCGGGTTCATCATTGCGCATGCTCAATGCTTTCATATTGCCGAATCCGGCAAGCCCCATTGGACAGATAGTCGACTCAGAACCACCTGCTATGAAAGCATCAGCGTCCCCAAATTTAATCATTCGCCAAGCTTCTCCAATATTGTGATTGGATGTGGCGCAAGCCGTCACAATACACATATTGGGCCCGCGAAGATTATACTCCATCGAGACCATTCCGCTCGATATGTTCGCGATCATCATTGGGATGGTGAAAGGCGAAACTCGCTTGGGGGACTTTTCCATCAGATTGATGTGCTGCTCTTCAAGAGTTTCGAGGCCACCAATACCGCTTCCCACCATGCAGCCGAAACGGTCCAAATCGACTTGCCGTAGGTCAACCTGCGAATCAGCCATTGCCATGACGGACGCACCCATTGCCAACTGAGCAAAACGGTCAGCTCGACGAGCATCTTTGGGGTTTTTGAAGTAAGGAGCTGCATCGAAATTTTTCACTTCTCCTGCAATCTTACAATCGAAGCCCAAGAGGGAATCATCAGAAATCGTTCCAATACCGCTCTTTCCGGCGATCAGGCTGCTCCAGAAGGTATCCACGTCGTTTCCAACAGGTGAAACAACTCCCATTCCAGTGATTACAACTCTTCGTTCCATGTTTACTTCGTTTCGAACTGGCGGCTAAACTCCGCGCGCTTCAAAGCCATTGCAAGGCGATTTCTCCAGTCAAATCAGGAGGTTCACTCCAAATCCGAAACAGTCAAAATTTGTCAAATCTCAATCACTCGCTCCCGCTCATTCATAGCTCCACAGTGGGGGCATTCCGCGAGATCGTCATCGGAGAGGTCTTCGAAAACATGTTCGCAAATTCCACAAATCACGAAATGCTTCCGGCGGCGGTTCTCCCGACCTTTGCGGAAGATCTCTGCCGCAACCCAAGCGAAAAACAAGGCGCACATAATAACCACCAGATAAACGGCGATCATTCCATCAAGGGTGACACGAAACATGAGTTTTACGCGTGATTAAAAAGCGAAGGTTACTGAATTTGAAAAACTTATAATAAAGAGATCAATCTCGAGATAAAATATCTATCCATCCCGCTGATTCTCCCTTACCGGGCAAAAATCTGAGAGTCGACTCGATTACCTGAATCAGTTCCTTCTGATCACTATCGCCCAATTCGGCTTCAATAGCTTGCACCTTAACATTTCCGCTCTTCGAAACCTTCAAGCTAGCACGAAAGGCTGGCACGGAATCGGCCCGCTCGAGATAATCCTCGAAGATGGACCATGGAGCGATGCTACGGCTTTTCAGTTTTTCATCCAGACTAGTTGATGATTTTCCCTTGCCCACGGACTCAGGCAGTTGAATCCATGTTCTCTCTCTCAAAGAGAGCGACCATGGATACTCAGGCGCCACTGGTTCCAACTCGGTCGTCTGGAACAATGGCAAAAATTTGACTTCGTGGTCTTTAAGTCGAACACGGACCTCAGCCTGTTCAGAAGGAGCCTTCAAAAAAACCGTTCTGTCTTTGAGCCGCTGAAACAAAGACCTAACTTCCGGATTGGATTCATTAAGAATGGATACGGAGTGCATCGTCGGATCGATTCGTGTCGGTATCGGATAGACAACCTTAAATAGATAAAAGCCGACCCCGTGAATCGTAATCGAAAAGACGGTGAAACCTAGGAGGTAAAGCCAGCCGAGTCGATTCTTCGACCAGTCGAAAATGAAATAATCATTGGCTGTCTTCTTCATTACCATGCCTACTCATCCGTGAACCTGTCACGGCGTGTTCTGCTGGGTCGCCTGTGAAAGGCTAAACCCGTGTTCCAAAATGACGCTCGAGACCTCCATCACCGAACCGTAGTCGATCGTTTCGTCGCTGAGTAAGATGACTTGATCCGAACGCTCTCTTGCTTTCCCAAGGATGGCTGGAAGCGCTTCCAGCGTTGTTCTTTGATCATTGAAATATAGACCTCCATTCAGACCCGGAATCAAAGCCACAATGTGCGCATCCTCCGCTGGAGGTAAAACAGAGCCTGAACTCGGCAGGGTTACCCCTACACCAGACTTCAAAACCAGACTTGTTCCAAACAGGAAAAAAATGATCAATAGAAGAATCACATCCATTAGGGGTGCCGTGTAGAGCATTCCCCCTTGATCTTTCAATGTCGATTCAAGCTTCAAAATTCCTCCCGCTGAACTCAGGACTGGGTCGCGGTCTCACCGCCGTCCCGATCCGCTTCGCTTTCTGGGCGGATCGATATGATGTCAGAGGGCTGAGATCGAAGGTCGCAGATGGTGTTCAGTATCTCGATGCCCGCACTCTCCATGTCATGCATTAGACTTCTCGCGTAGGTGCGCAGATGGGAGTAAAAAATAAAAGCCGGAATTGCCACCATGAGGCCGGCAGCTGAGGTGATTAAAGCCTCATATACTCCCTGGGAAATCTCTGATACGGTGGTAAATCCTCCCACGGCGTTAATTCGAACAAAAGTATCAACGAGACCAAGGACCGACCCGAGTAGACCGATCAGAGGGGCAATATAAGTCACGCTTAATAGAACCGAGAGGTGCTTCTCTAACTTGGGCACTTCGAGTTGGCCACTCTCTTGAACAATCTCCTTGAGCTCTGAACGTGGCGCAGAGTGGCGCCTTAGAGCCGCTTGAATGACGCGAGCCGCAGGTCCGGGTGTCACCACAGCCTCAGAGAGAGCCTCGGCGTAGGCCTTATTCTTGATAAGATTGCGAAGTCCAAACAACAGATCACCCACATCAATTCGAGCTCGGTAGAAATAGAACAAGCGCTCCAAAAAGATCGCGATTGCGATGATAGAGCAACCGAGCAAGAGCCACATCAGCGGCCCGCCTTTAGTTATTAAGTCCATTTAACCAATTATTTTTCCGCAGGAACCGTTAGAGAATATCGGTAACACAGTAATTTGATCGGGGAAAGGTTCATTTTCCACTCCTCCCGGCTCCCGAGAACCCGCGAGGGAGGTCAGAAATAAAAGGGGCTGGAGGCTTCACCATCGTTTTCTTCTTCGACCTCGGGCTCATCGGTTACGGATTCTTTTTTTGTAATTTCCTCATCATCTTCCGTATCGAGTTCGATTCCTACTTGAGATTCACTATCGGCGCGCTCAATGACAGCTTTTTCAATTTCCTCGTCCTCTGAGTCTATCTTGAAAGGATTAGAGAGACCATCATCGCCCTTGCTCTCAGAGGCTGGTGTTTCTTTATCATCTTCAGTATCCAACTCAAAAATCGAATCAACGGGCTCTCGCTGGTCAATTGCAATTAGTTCCGGAACTTCCCCTTCTTCCTCATTTTCATCTTCCTCAGGTTCGAACGGGACCTGAGCAGGCTCGTCATCAGCTTCGATAATAATTTCTTCCTCACCAAAGTCCAACGGCTCGATCACCTCGGTAGGCTCAAGCGCTTCTTCTGCGTTTTCCTCGACAGATTTGGATTCCTCTTCATCAATCTCAAGAATCGAAATCGCTTCGGAGTCACGCGCTTGGTTTTCTTGCTCGTCTTCGACATTTTCCAGACCCGCGAATTTCTCCATGTCGAGAGAGCTATCATCAGTTTTCGCTGCCAATGAATCATCGTTTCCAGCCAGTGGATCCTCTTCCTCTGGTTTCTTAGCCGCCCTCTCTGCTGATCGTTCCATAGCGACCTCTCTGAGCGAACGCGTTCCCAAACCTGACTCGTGATCTTCTGCTGCCGAGACCAAAGAAGTCTGAATAGACTCCAAAAGTCTGGAGAGAGGTTCTCTCATCTGATTCGACTTCTCTCGAATCAATCCCACAGGAAGTCCTGCTTCAGAAACTCCCACGAGAAGGAACCGACCTAGAATTTCCCGAAGATAAACCGTTCTTTCATCTCCCTGATGAAGGCTTTCGATTTCGCCCGTTTCTCCTAATTCACGCACCAGCGTTCTCATCGCGCCGCTCGCTCCCGCAACCAGTGCAGAGATCACTTCAACGGTAACATTTTCTTCGGCAGAAATACCAGTGACAAGCGCACCGCTCTTATCAACAATCAAAGCCGTATCGAGCCCTGCTTCTTCTGCGAGATCGCGTAGCATCTCATCAGCTTGCTCAGCCACATCCTGACTAATCTCGAGCGGCACAGCGGTTGTATCATCGGCATTTGCCGACTCCGAGCTTTCACTAATCTCCATAATCTATTGAATATCTCCGCCTTAGTCCCTCTGTTCAAGCCTCTAAACGACTTAGTGTAAGAGCTCGTGATGATATGATTTGTAGTTTTGCCCAGCGTGACGATGAAGTAGTCGTCTTCCGTTGTTTGTAGAATAGAATGTCATCAACACTTGCTGAATCAAGCAGCAGAACGTCGCAAAGACCTGATAGCCAGATACTGCGCGAGCGAGGAAAGAAGCGGAATCTTCGTCTTTTTGTGGTTAACTGGAGCCATTTGTTATCATTCGTCGAGCTTATACATGTTGCGCGAAATCACGATCAACTTCTCCCTGATGCCCGGACCAAACTTAGGCAAATCATGTCGAACGATCAGGCAACAGGGCCCTTCCGTAAAAAGACTAACAATTCCTCTATCAGTCTCTAGAGTGAATGATCGAGCATCCGTAAGTCCTGTTAATTTAGCAAGACTCTTCACGGATTGAATCATTTCTTCAGCCTCTCCACCGAGTCGATTTTCATCACTGAGGGACACTTGCACCAAGCGACTTGGGGTAGCTAAAGCACACCCCAAGATGCCGGGAAGCTCAGCAATTTTTCGAGCGACGCACGATAAGCGAAGGGAATCACTTGAAGAAAAAATCGCCCTCATCTCGAGATCTGGCCTGTCTTCGCTATCAGTCTCTTTACTAGAAGCAGTAAAGTCCATCGCAGCAAGAGTCGCCGACTCGGGTTTCGTCCTCAGCTCAGGACTCGATTCGACAGGTCGTGCCGCCGCACTTTTCGCGGCCGAAGCCTCAACCGGTCCAAGAGGTTTCAATCTAGGGTATCTATTATCCGCAGCAGGTTCAATGCTTGAACTTTCTCGGATGGAAGATACAGGAGCTTCAAAAGCACAGTTAATGTCGTCCTTTTTAATACTCTTTGCCTCAGCAGAGCCCTGAGCAGCGGCAAAACCAAAGGTATCGGGTTCCTTCTCCTCGGACTTCTGTGGCGCCTCTAGCGAGGCTTGATTAGTCTCATCCGCTACTTCCCTATCATCGACGGTATTTTGTGCGTTGCCTATCGCTTCGTGTTCTGCCTCTTGGTCAAGCATGTCACCAAGGCCTCCGGGAACCAGTCTGGTTTCGTGAGATGTATTCACGGTGAATCCGTCATCAAACATCGTCCCCCATCTTTCGGTCTCTTTGACGGGTTCACCTCGCTTCTTTACTTTTGGAAACGGAATTTCCCCACCTCCCTTAGCCTGTTCGCTAAGAAATGCGGAATCTTCTTTTTTACCTGACCAGGTAGTTTTGGCAGCGGGCTGTGTTTCAGCAGCTATTTTTGACTCGGGGGTAGTTCCGGATCCTTTACCGAATTTTTCCGTTGCAGGTGTGGGGTCAACAGGAGCACAAAAACCTGAAAAACCATCAAAAGGATCCGTTGACCAAAAAGCGTGGTCGGTTTCGTTGACTTTTATCTCGGGAACCGACTCAACGCCAAGCTTCTCTGCTCGGTATTCCTCCCCCAAACTGAGTGGTTGGGCTTCGAATGTGATCTCATTCAGGCCGACAACAGATCCCTCGGCTCCAGTGACCACTCCCAGTTTGGCCGGAAGAGTAAGCGTTGAGTCGTTCAGCGGCGTGATTTCAGCAGCGAACAACTGGGGGCAAACCTGGTAAACCGCCGAAAGTTTGACATCGGTAGAACCATCAGACGACATCGGAAGAGTGAGCTCTTCCTCCATCGGGATGCCACTCTTCGCCGCTATCGCTGGCGGAATGAAAGGGAGAAGCTCGCTGACAAGAAAGCTCTGAGTTCGCTCAACCTCCTCAATTTTTTCGTTCCCGGCTGGTTGTGCGCCGCGCGCACTCTCTACAGAAGAAGAAACAACGATGTTTCTGAGGGCAGTGCCTTTGGCTCCTTCCGAGAATTCGGAAGATGTGTCTCCACCTTCCTCAGAAAACAGGTTTCTAAATGTGAAGGACATGGCGGGAAAAGAAATTGAGCAGGATATTACAAAAACCCTTTGAAACGACTTACCCTAAGTAACAGAGGCTCGAGTTGTGGGGACTTTATTATTTTGAGGCTAGGATGATCGAAGTGATTTATCAAGGGTATTTTACTATTAATATATCTTAACTAAATATCACTACCCATCACATTACCCTGTGACCTGGAATGAAATTAAAGGGCCAACCACACAACGGCGATCAGAAGGCCATTATTGATGGCATGCGCGACAGTTGGGGCAATTAACGAATCCCGCCACTCTCTCAGAAGCGAAAACCCGATCCCTATGCTTCCGAGGGCAGGAATTGCCAACCAACCCTGAGGGTGAAGAACCGCAAATATCACACCGGTAATCAAGGCCGACAGAAAAAAGCTAAGGCGTCCCCTCAAATATCGATGCAAGGCTCCGCGAAATAGGGTCTCCTCAAGTAGTGGGGCCAAAACAGCTGCGAGCAGGAGACAAAACAGCTTCTCCACCCAACCTCCTCTAAACATCCAGCCGAGGACTGGATGAGGCTGAGGCGAAGCTGTCTCAAAGGTCGAGTCGGGACCACCTCCGGCGAACACGCCGACGAGCAGTGTGATCACCCAGGTCAAGCAGATACCAATTGAGGCAATTGCCAGAACACCGGAGTAGCCAATAATGCCGAAGAAGATTTCTTTGAGGACACCTTCGCCACGATGCCACCCCAGTGATCGAAAAAAGGGCCGCCATCGATAGCCTCTCATCCTTGGCCACACCAGCGGTACGACTATAGACAAGCCGTAGCTAACCAGAGAAAAACTGCCATGAATCACAATCGCTGCAGCTTCTCCCAGTGCCACCATGCCAAGGTAGAGAGCAAAAGCTTCCAGCATTACTCCTCGCGGTATGACTTTATTATCGAATCTAAGGGCCTTCCCCGTAACCCTTTGATTTCTTGCTAGCATGAAAAGAAAGAGTCCACCCGCAAGAATCACTAAGACGGCGCCAAGCAGACACAACAGGATCAGGACAATCACCTGCGCAGACCGCATTTTTATTTCGTCGGATTTCTCTGGAGCCATGCGACCCGGCTCTGCCGCCAGTTCGGCAAACCAACCCAGCTCGTTTCGCAAGACGGCCCGCTCCTCAGCAGTAATACCCTCAGAAAGAGATCGTTCGATTTGCTCCAACCATTCAGGCGCATTCTTATCTTCTTTTATCACCTCTAGGCTGGCGATCGGGTCTGACATCGGAGCGTTGATGAAGTCTTCCAATAGAACAATGGCAGCTTGAGACTTGAATCCACGGGACTGTTCTCTCAGAGTTTTTAGCGCTTCCGCCGCATTAGCACTGTCTATGGAAGCCGAGGCGATGATGGCCTGACTCTGAATCTGTAACACAGCAAGATCTGAACTAGCGCTGGGAATGGATCCCTGTGGATCCTCGCTATCGAGCGCTCCTGTTGGTATGACGTTTATCAGCCAGCCGATAAACAGAACCGAAAACAAAATTACGGGCCACGCCCAGCGACCGGCTTTTGAATTCCCAGGGCGGCTCACAGCATCTGATGTCTCCTCTATGCCTAACATGTAGTCTAACTTAAAAGCCGCACCGAATGCCTCACTCGGTTCTGTTGAACTTGGAGTCGTCGAGGCAAGCCGTCAATTTTCAATCACTTGGATATGTCGTAGCAGATAATGATTTCCTGATCGGTCAGGAACAATTTGCCACCGACCAGTAATGGATAAGTCCAGACCTTACCTTTTTGATGACGCTGATCACTCTGAGGATCCATCGTAAACTGTCCTGTCTGCTCAAACCCATCAGGACTCGCCTTGACCAATGAGAGTGTTCCGGTCTGATCGTTGAGTACGTAGAGCATACCATCAGCAAGAGCGACGGAATCGGTGCTACCGAAAAATTGACCTTTCTCATTCCACGCTAATTCACCCGATTTCCACTCAAGACAGACGAGCCCCTCGCCTTCTGAAGAACCGTAGACATAATCTCCCTTTTTGATCATTCCGCCGTGCTTTACCTTCATTGTCTTCTCCTGCCAGACGTCACTTGGCTGATTATCAGCATCGATCTTGACGAGCTTGGAACCCACGCCATAGCCAGAAGCGATCAGTATTTCATCACCATCGGCAATAGGAGTCGGGATCACTGCTGGAGACTGCCCACCGGGCCAATCGGTGCTCCAAAGCAAATCGCCAGTCTCGCTGTCGAGAGAAACCAGCTTGTCGTTGAATAAGCGAAGATACTGGCGCCTACCGTTCAGATCTAAAGCGACGACTGTGGCATATTCAGCCTTGCTTCCACCTACGCTAAATCCCGACGCCTTCCAGATAGTGTTCCCATTATCCTTATTCAGAGCAACCACCGGAGAATCTGAACCGCCGGGGCCAATCACCACCTTGTCTCCATCGACGAAAGGAGATTCAGAGAACCCCCATCCGCCTGACTTTCCACCAAAATCGTCGACCAAATTCTTGCTCCACACCGTGCTACCTTCTGCGGCATCAAGACAGACGAGCAAGCCTTTTGGACCGAGCACATAAACCTTTCCGTCCGCGATAGTCGGCGTACTGCGGGGGCCGTGTCCCCAACCTACATTGTAGCCGCTCTGATCATCAGTACCGACCTCAGTTGACCAAACCTCCTCGCCATTAGTGATGCCCACGCAGACAACAGTGAGCTTATCTCCCTGAGTGCCGAGAGTGAAGAGACTGTCACCAACAACTGACATTCCCGAATAACCTAGGCCCGCACCTTCGAAGACCCAGAGCTTTTGAGGACCCTCCTCAGGCCATTCGCTGAGCAAACCAGTATCAGGGGAAATTCCGTCGTGGTTCGGGCCACGGAACTGTGGCCAATTTGAACCACCCTCATCTGGAGTTGCTGCGGGTAACGATTCCAGCGATGCGATGTATTCCTGGTCTTCAAGGCTCAGGGAGGTCACGTCGACCTGTCCAATCCGTCCATCAGCAAGCTTTAGGTGGACCTTGCCGTCCTCAAATTTGACCAACTCAGCCTCAATCACCTTCCCAGTGGCCGCCTGTTTCCACGATCGGGCGGAAAGGTTGGCAGTAAGCGCAAAAACAATAGCGAGCAGGGCAACTGTAGACTTCATGTCTTAAACTTGGGGGATGCACCGCAGAAAGGCAAGTCAGGTCCTTTACGCAGATCACTCAGGGCCTTTTTAAACCCTGACTCAGTCACATCCCTAAATCAGCCGAGAATGCAGTCAACAATCCATGAAAAATAACGGCACCGAAGTTCATTTCAGCCGACGGCTCAAAGCTCAAACTCTCCTGTTCAATCGTTTTCAGCATGCTAACCTCTCAACATGGTCTCACAAACGGCTCTCTTCACTCTTATCGTGTCGTTTTTCCTGAGCGTAGAAACTACGCTAGCGGAACAGGCGCAGCCCGATCCAACTCTTCGTCCCACTTTAGAGAATACCTATCATGCTTGGTACACCGCGATGGCATCCAAGGATGTTGTCAGGTGGGAAGAGGTGACTGCCTTTTCCCGTCAGATGGAGATCAGAAACATCATCATCTCTCAGAAACTCCCCTTCCCTGAAACCTTCTTCGCTGACCCACTTGAGTCCCCCACTCTCACGGGACTAATTGGTCTGGGCGTTTTATCGACTGGTCAAACTGCAACCTCCACCTACTTCGGGAAAGCCAATTTCGGTGGCGCTCCGAAAAATGGTCCGATTGACAACTTGATTGTCCTCCACTTTCTGCGGGAAGACGGAACGTGGAAGTTCGATCGTCTTCGCGTTGTTAAAACTGGTAGCGATCCCGAACTTCTGCTCCAGATCCGCAATGCGGACTTTTCTTTTCTTCGCGGGGAAGAGTTCCAGCCAACTCCTCAACTGCCTCCTGTTCCTCAACCCGTTGAAACACCTGAACTCATCGCCGAAGCGTGGGTGGACGCATCAGGATATAAAGTAAACATTGTGGTGAACGGACACGAAACTGGAACCTTCTCCAACGTGAAGACAGCGGAACTGATCGTGGGAGGAGTTCGTCAGGGAAGCAATCAGATTACGATTACAACGGAATCGATCACAGGCGGTAGCGATGGAGTTCCCAAAGTCGAGGTCGCCATTTACGCAGCCGATACGCCCGAAACCGAAGCCACTCGTGTATTTCACTACAAGCCTGCAGTGCCCGATGCGCAGGTCACGCAGTCGTTCGTCGCTGATTAAAGAATGAGTTTCAGTCTTTAATCAAGACAACACGGAATCCCACGTCATAACGATCTTTGGCGCCGGGACGAGCAGCCATACGGTTCGCCACTGATAAGTCGTACTGAGAAGAACGGTTCCACGCTCCCCCACGAAGGACCTTTCGCTCTGTGCCCACCCAATCGTGGCTCGGAGTTGCTCCTTCACGGGTCACTCGATTAACGATCGTCTGTGAATACCAGTCTTCGACCCATTCCCAAACGTTTCCTCGGACGTCATAGAGCCCATGTTCATTGGAAGCAAGTGAGCCTACTGGAGCCGTGGACTTCTTACGGTCAAACAAACTCGAAATCGCGCCGTCCAATTCCTGACGACCGACATACTTTCCCCATTCGAGGTCAGTGGGGAGACGGTAGCGGTAACCCTCGGGAAGCTTACCTCGAATCTTCTCCTCATGACTGAGAGCCTCGCAATACTTAACCGCCTCATACCAGGTCACGCTATCCACCGGATGGTTGGGAGAAGTGAAGTAACTCGGATTATTACCTGAGATCTGTTCGAACTGGGCCTGCGTTGTCTCATAAGATGCCACCCAACCTTCTAGCTCGCCCACCCAGATCATTTCCTGACCTACCATATTAGTATAATCCCGGGTTTTACTAGGAGAAGGGTCGTATTTCAGTCGAGCGTTAAAATCAAGAACACCACCGGACTCAAGGGTTCCGGAAACCACGCTACCGCGATACTGATCTCTTCTAAACTCGTAGGTGTAGATCCCAGGAGGCACAACCGGCAGTGTTAATGGAGTTGTTCCGATCGGAGCCCCACTCGATATGACCGTCGCGCCAGCAGGCTCGCTGGAGAGTTTGATCGAGCCATAGTCGAACTGAAAGTTAACTTCATCGGTCCTCTCAATTGTATCGACCACATGAATTAGCCCAGTGCTCCCGAGTTTGTTATGGCGAGCTACGAATTCGTATTCGCCGTGCGGCAACTCCAGCTTGAACGGAGTCAGTTCGCGCTCGTTACCGAGACGAGATCCACTCATCCAGACCTCGGCTCCAGACGGGTCGCTGCGAAAAGTAACCAAACTCCGTTCCCACGCAAAATCGAGATTTTGTGAAATACCGTCGCTAACATTTACTGACCTGCGGATGGGCGCCCAATCCTTATAGCGCAGCTCAAGGTTAATCGATCCAACCGGAAGATCGGGAAGGCTGAGAGGAGTCAATCCAGCGCGAGTCATCGTCTCCCCTTTAGATTGCACCCAAACCTCAGCACCAATCGGATCACTCACCAAATTTAAACCTCCTTTAACGAAAACAGCCGACACAGAGGTATTTCGGTCATTCATCACTCGAACCGTTTCGGCATATTCTGGCCATCCATCAATCGCCATGAGAACCCGATACTCACCAGGATCCAAGTTACCGATTAAGACTGGTGTCTGACCGACCTCAACCAGTTCCTGCTGCTTATTTTCAACTAGTCTCAGCAGCTTAAACTCAGCTCCCTTCGGTTCGCTAACCACGACAATCCCACCCGAACTCTTTTTTAATTTAATCGCAGGAATCACCATCAAATCTTCACTGGCTACTTCCACAATTTCAGTCACCGACTCAAAGCCTTCTTGGGAAATTCTAAGGGCATATTTCCCGTAGGGGATACCCACGAACGTGTGCGGGGACGTCCGTGTCTCAAGCCCATCCAATTCAATCTTGGCACCGGCAGGCTCAGTAACCACTTCAAAACTCCCGCGAGCTTCCTCGAGGCGACGATCGATAAGGGGAAGCGAAGCCAGCACGACAAGGTGGTCCGGATCAACCTCTTCTACTTCTTTAAAGATGCGCCGTGCTTCGATCCAGTTGCCGGCAGCGACCGCTTGTTTAGCCGATTCCAACTTCTTTAGGACTTCATGGTTCTCCGCTTCAATTGCACTTGGCTGCTCGGACACCCCGCGATTGGAAGATCTTAGCCCGACATAGAGTCCGGCTCCGGTTCCGATCACTAAAGAAAACACAACCAATCCCAGCCATATCCAGAGAGGAGTGTGCGGATTCCGCTTTCCGATTATTCCTTGTGGAGGCAGATCAATCTTGGTCGTTTCCCTATTCATGTCATTCGCGGTCTCTTCGGACCACGCAAACTAGGCGGACTTTAATCAGGCTAAAAAACGCGGAGTCTTACGATTCCGCCCGAAAACCCGGGCCGCCTCAACGTCTCTTTTCGTGTAGCTGCGGATTGTGACTTCCGGCAGCACAATTTTAAACAAAAAAAGGAGCAGGGTTTCCCCTGCTCCTTTTGAAAATCGTTTGCGGACCGCCAAATGACCGCCCACAACGGATGAAAGCCGATTAATCCGTAGCTTCTTCTTCTTCTTCGGACTCTTCGCCTGGACGCCACTCTTCTGAGGCGAGGTTGAAGGCCTGCTCGAGACCCACAAGGTCGGAGCTCGGGCGTAGCGCATCGAAAGCAGCAGTTTCTTTCTTGAGTTGCTCTTCGGAGTATTCGGCAGCCTTGATAGAAAGCCCAATACGACGCTCAACTTTGTCAACTTTGATGACGCGAGCTTCCACGTCATCACCCACCTTAATGACGTCCTTAACCTTCGCCACGTGGTCTTCGCTCAGTTGCGAGATATGAACGAGGCCGTCGATGTCGTCTTCAAGCTGGATGAAAGCTCCAAAGCTAGCAATCTTGGCAACGGTTCCCTTAACAAGGTCACCGACCTTGAAGCGCGTGTCGATCTCGCTCCAGGGATCGTTCTCAAGCTGCTTCACGCCTAGGCTAATACGCTGGTTGGTCTTGTCGATTTCCAGAACGGTGGCCTCGACCTCTTCGGCTTTTTTGAGGATCTCGCTCGGATGGTTGATCTTCCGGGTCCAGCTGAGGTCGGACACGTGAATCATACCGTCGATACCATCTTCCAGTTCCACAAAGGCACCGTAAGGAGTAAGATTGCGGATCTCGCCTTTGATGGTAGAACCAATCGGGTAGCGAGTCTCCACTTCGTCCCAAGGATTCGGCTCAAGTTGGCGGACACCGAGAGAAATCTTCTGCTCATCCTTGTTAATTGCGAGGACCACAGCCTTGACGTCCTGATCAATAGAAAGCACGTCGCTCGGGCGAGTGATTCGCTTGGTCCAGGAAAGTTCGGAGACGTGGATGAGACCTTCCACACCACGCTCAAGTTCTACGAAAGCACCATAGGGCACCAGTTTTGTAATTTTCCCACCAACTTCGCTTCCAATGGGGAACTTGGAATCGATGGCTTCCCAAGGATTGTCTAGGAGTTGCTTGAGACCCAAAGAGACCCGCTCCTTTTCCTTATCAACATCAAGGATGATAACCTCAAGGGGCTGCCCGATAGCAAGCATTTCGCTGGGGTGATTGATTCGTCCCCAGCTCATATCGGTAATATGAAGGAGTCCATCCATGCCCTGAAGATCGATGAATGCACCAAAATCGGTAATATTCTTCACGAGACCTTCGACCTTGTCGCTAATCTTAACGGACTCGAGGAACTCAGCACGCTGCTCAGCGCGCTCGGCTTCGATCACCTCGCGGCGACTCAACACGATGTTCTTGCGGATATCGTTGACCTTGACGATCTTAAATTCGTAAACGTTACCCACATACTCGTTTAGGTCCTTTGGAGGGATGATGTCGATCTGGGATCCGGGGAGGAACGCTTCAACGCCGACGTTTACCATTAAGCCGCCCTTTACGACGGACTTAACTTTACCCTTAACAAGACCGCCGTCTTCGTAAACCTTGACGATCTTGTCCCAGTTCTGCTTGTGAGCAGCTTTCTCCTTCGAGAGCACGACCATTCCTTCATCGTTCTCGAGTTTTTCAAGAAGCACCTCAATCTCATCCCCGACGTGGATCTCCTCGTCCTCGAACTCAGAAACTGCGATGATACCTTCAGATTTGGCACCGATATCCACCACCACCACTTGGGTTCGGATTTCGATGACTTTACCCCGCACGATCGAATTCTCGCGGTGGGTGTGAAATTGTTGACCAATCAGAGCAAGTAGCTCTGGATTAGATGGGGTGATTGTAGCTGCCATGTATTAATTTAAGGTTAGTTACTTGGTTAATTTGCCTTCCGACATTACTCCTCGGTTCGTGATCCAACCCGCTTGAGGAGCACCTGCAGCGAGCGGAGGGCCGCAAATTTAGGGGCAAACCGCCTCGAAACAAGCGATTTTCGGCCTTGTTTTAAGATTCTTTCGAAGTCCCCAAGTCCCTGTGCGACGTAACTTTTGCGACTTTAGAAACCGTGGATACCGCCCCTGTCATCTGTCCCTCCTGCTTTGAGGAATTTCACGTTCCACTGCCACCGCTCGCAGAGGTTCCTTCTGAGGTTGATTATGACTGCGAAGTTTGTTGCCGTCCGATGGTAATAAATTTTGAGGTGGAGGGGGACGACATCACCGCCTTCGCCCGCTCGATCCACGACTGATCAGCCGCGTTGAGTGGTTGGATAAGGTTCCTAAACCAGACCCAATTTTTAGGGAGTGTGAATTTAATACCGTTCACACCTCGGGCAGTTCTCTGACAAGAGAATCCTTTTGCGGTTCCTCAACGGGCAAGTCAAGAACGTCAGCAGGCATCTCACCAGCTTTGTTATCCGAAGGAATTACCCCCTCACTAGGCATCCCAGAAGAGGAAGGCTCTTGGCTCTCCTCTTCCCCAGTTTCGTCCGGTTCCGCTGCCGAAACCAACGAAGCCAGAACTTCGGGTTCCGCCGTATCAGAGGCTACCCGGAAGCCCGTCAGAAAGTTTCTCTCCTCTGCTGACTCACTGGCCCGTCGAACAATTAGCTCAAAATCTGACTTGGTGGCAAAAGAGGCCCCGCGTTTCAACGGAACTCGCTTGTCGGGTGACTCAGGGTGAGCGCCCCAAGTTGCCGTCCACTCACTGACGTTACCGGCAAGGTCGACGACTCCGTAACGACTTTCATCATCCCGCATAGCGTCAACGGGATTCCAATATTCAAATCCATCAATATCCCCCGCGCCGACATCCTCAGAGGACCCGTAATCCAGGCCGCTATTGAAATTTTCAGGCACCATTGTGTCCCCCCAGGGGAACCTATTACCCGAGCGGCCACGAGCCGCTTTTTCCCACTCTTGTTCTGTGGGAAGACGACCGCCCCGCCATGTGGAGTAGGCATTGGCATCCCACCAATCGACTCCGATAATAGGGCAATTCATGTCAATCTTCCCGCCCAAGAACCTACCTCCTCTTCTGGCCGCTGTGAGAACTTCAGACCAACGCTCAGGCTCATATGAGGTCTTATTCTCAGGCTGCTCAGCATGCCGAATTTTTTCCAGCTTGTCAGGGAAGGCTGCCAGATCTTTAAGGAAATTTTCGTATTCCCCGATTGTGACTTCATACTGACCAATCCAGAACTCTGATAAATCGACCTCATCACTGTCCTGGAAATCAAACTTGCCGGCAGGTATCGCTGTGAATGACTCGAGATCGCGAGTTTCAGGCTTGGAACCAAATACAAGGAAAACAATTACCGCCGCTGCAATAAAAAGACCGATAACAACACCACTAATGATCGCCGTCTGGTTACTTTTCTGTTCAGTCATCCTCGCTAACTCAACCGCACTTAGGCCTTCGTTAGGATCAGCCGGAGAGAGTGAACGTTTCAGGCCATCGATCGTGTTCACCGCATCAATACGATCCGCGCCCATGCGATCCACCAGGGAAACAAGGTCGGGATCGGCTCCAGACTTTCTCATAAACGGGGCTACCGCATTGGCGAGAAACTCCATCTGACGACGCTCCTCCTCAACTGAAAGAGGTGCTCCACGACCGCGGACAGGATTAGCAATCCGTGGCTCCCCGCTTTTCAACATCAGAATACTCTGAGCGGTAATGAGACGATGAGACATATCCTGATCTCGGAGGTAGATCAGAGCATCCCCGACTGATTCAAGAATTTTCCAAAGAGTGGCCTCCTCCAGATCACTTCGGCGTCGCTCTAGGTCACTCAGGCTCGGTGCATCGACCAGTTCGAGGGTGTAAAAGTTCACTCCCAGTTCCTGGTCACACTCATACACCAAAGAAATCGCTGGGTGATTCACCGAAGCCCGGGCACTGGCTTCATTCACAAATCCTTGCACCCAAGTAATGTCGCGACGGTGCTTCCTGTAGAGCGTCTTCAAGGCAACTCGGCGCCCGATGGACGTTTGCTCCGCTTCATACAGGGCAAAGTCGTCATCTCTCTGGATTTCGCGTAGCAACTTGTAATCGCCAAGTCGCGTTCCCACAGTCAGCGCATCCTCAGGCAACTGCACTGGAGCTGTCTCCAACCGAGGCAGAGAATCTGGAGAAGGCTTACTGCTCGAAGCTGTATCAGTCTCCGGCGGAGGCGAACTGACCGGATCGCCTGCTCCAATAACTGGTTCCACGAGAGGCTCATTCTCTGCAGAAGCCTCGACACCTGCGACGACTGCCGCATCGAACCACTCTGAAAGAATCCCAAGATTCACCGGCTTAAGGAACAATTGCTCGTAGTCATATATCCGCGGATAAAATTCCGTCATGTCCTCGCGACTGGAATACACGCTTGGAAACAAGCCTACCTTACTTTGAAGGTGATCCCGCAGATCGAGGATCTTGCCGCCGGTATCGCTCGAAATACCGGCAATCATAATGCTAATTTCGCTGGTTTCCTGGACCTTCTCCCGAGCCTCAGCAGCATCACCGGCTTCGATGAGAGTGACTGACCGACCGACAAGAAAAGAACGAATATCGGCACGATCTTTTTCAGAAGGATCGATCAGGAGGACAATTCTTTCGGTCTGCATAAAGGGTTGCTAAAAAATTGGTTTGTCAGGAAAAAGGGAATTCTCCGGGCCAAAGGTCTCGGGAGCTACATCGGAGTCTGCTGCGCCTTGCTCAATTGTCACCCGAGAAATATCCTCGGGTCTCGTTACCCTATCCTGAAGCTGATCTCGATAGTAAAGTTCAATGGCATATCCATAATACCTACGTTCCCCCTGTTCACGCTTTTGAAGCTCAGTAAATACCGGTTGATCATAATTGACGATGATTTCTTCACGCCCGTTAGTCTGCCAGTCGTAAGGTTCCGTCGGATAGAGATACGAGGTGTCCGCAGTGGACGCATCAATGCGTTCTCCGTCGATCCGATCATAAAAATAGACTAACAGGGAGAGCTGATCGCCTACTGGGTTGAGTTCGGGCTTCGAATCGATCACAATACGCAGTGACACCCGCTGCCCTTCGGCCACCGGGGATGATTCGTCCACCTCGATTTCGCCAATACTCATTATCTGTCCAACGGACTCAGTAGGTGCTGAAAACCCACCGGCAAGCTGCTGTTGAGCGATGATCGAATAGTCTCTTGCCCGAGTTGGGCTCATCTCGATTAGCTTTTGCCAATAAAAGTCGGCCTTGCGATCCTGCCTCATTTGACTCAGCGTCGCCGCCATTTCCGCGAGAACCCTCGGGTGATCCGGCAAGGCCTCTTCGGCTCGCCTCAGCGCTTGAATAGCACCCACCATATTGCCTTCAACACGCAATTCTTCTCCAGTCGAGACGAGCCGTTCTAAGATCGGGTCTTCAATTCGCTCGGCGGTGTATTTTGCGTTAGCTAGAGCCTCTGAAAGGCTCGGTGTAAATCTCTCAGAGCTTGAAGCGGCCTCATTGTTAATCGGTCCTGAACCTCCCATGTTCACTGGAAGTTCCCTGCGAACGCCTCGGAGGGGCGAGTTTAGAAGTTGAGGCTCCAGCTTTTGCTGTTCGATCGCTGCGGCGATTTCTGCCGGAATCGGTGGTAACTTGACCGCTCCGATCCGTCTCTCTTCTATCGGGACAACCGCGGTCGGAGAGGCTCCGTTAGCAGCGATCGCATCTGGGCCACCCACCCGAGTAATGCTGCCAGACGCGCCGCCCGACCCAATGAAAACTGCCCAGGCAATGGCCAGTAGTTGAATTGAAGCAATTAAGCCAGCCAACCACATGGCCGTGTGAAAGGTCCGGCCGTAATCAGGCCGATTGGATAACATTTTTTCCGCCATACACTTGTTAACAACTCATACCAGAAATGTTCAGGCATTTCTGAGAGCACGCTTAATAGGACCATACGATAGCGAACGGGTTTGGCTTTTCAAGAACGCGCGACCTTCTTTATTGCGGGAATTCAGAGTTTATGAAAATAAACTTCAAAAAGCGAGCCGGTCAGCGGCACGAAGCGCCTTGCGGCAAATTAGATTTCCCAGCCTCTTCGCCCTCCTCCTAAGACTGAACAGTAATTACCGTGGGCCGCTATCTTTCGGGCAAAATCAAGACCGGAAGTGTTCTGCACTTCCCCATCGAGATAATCTTTGATAAATCAATTGTCAGCAACGAGTCAAATTTACCCATCGATTAGGCGCCACGGTTACCCCGTGGCTCTCTTGTATCAACCCCTATGAAACCTCATCGAGGATCAGAGAGATCCAAATAATGATGATCGCCCCCCATAGTAAAATCCAAGCGGATGAGAGAAGTAATGCTAACCACCAGCGGAAAACGCTCCGCGGTACGAATGTCTGACTTCCTTTGCGATAACGAAGAAGCAGGAACAACGCCACAGGGGCGGTAAACAATGAGAGTGGAGCAAGCCAGGTTACCAAAGCAAGCGCAAGATTGTCGTAGAGCTTCGCCTGAGCTACAAACGAAGCATTCTTTTTTTCTTCCCTGAGCTGGTAAAGGCAGGGAAGACAATAATCGTGATCACCCCAATTCACGGACGCCCTTAAAGACATGAGGCAACCACATTCGTCGCACACTTTTTCTGCTTTTAGCTCCCCATAAAACGAGCAGATTGCCTCACTCTCTGAAGCGATCTTATCTTTTGATATCTCCGGTTCTTCCTGGAAGAACCTAGGAAAAACAACCATGCTGGTTTGACAGCTACAAACCGGACACTCCTCTTCAACGCGATCAACCGAGCGATTTACATTAAGGCTGGCGCGGCAGGTTGGGCACTGCAGGGTCACATCAACATTCAAACTTTCAGTGTTCATCGTTTCTCCGTCACTTCTTGACCACCCTCGTTCCCGCGACCCGGTCATGCAGCGCGCGTTTCTGCGCATCAAAAGCCGCCATCCAGTAGATGCCAGAGCACAGCACGAGAAGTCCCGCAAAAACGAATATCCCAACCAAAACTGACATGACCATCATAGCTCCTGCATCAGATTGAGAGGATGCTGCTCCAACCGCGGCAACGACCACCGCAAAACCAATCGAAGAAGGCGCCCAGACAATCGCATTGTTGAGTGGTTTTTTCGCAAGCCAACGCAGGAACGCCTTTTTGTAGGTAATTCGTGATCCATCGGGGCTAACCACCTTTGCCCCAATGATCATTTTGCCCAGAGTTGCCTGATACTTGCCCACCATCCATGTCTCATAAAAGACACTGAAGGCCAGATTCGCAAGACCTCCGACTCCCGCAGTGATGATCATCCCGATCGATTCCTCTAAATCCATACCGCCTGATTCCAGCGAAGTCCCTACCGCAGCAGCAGCAACATAATAGGGAATCATGAAAAGATATGAAGGGATAATCTTTACGAGGTAATCGAGAGACGAAGAAAGGGTCCTCCACCAAAATCCAACAAAGGACAAGTGGTTATCGGTCGCATCTTCGATATCTACGGTTCCTTGCTCCATCATCTGCTGGACGAATTCGTCTTTAAATTCCAGCCCAACCAACGCACTACCGTAAGGGATTAGTTCTGCCACAGTAAATACCTGCCCCGAGTAAGCACAGACCCCGATCCTAATTGGTTCCCCTTCTTCATTCGAACCGAAGACCGAAGCCGCAACGGTGCCGAACGGCACCCACTCATCGAATCCGTCTTTCCATACCAGCGAACTAGCCACGATTTCACGATCACGATTCAGCCTTAACAAACCCTCTTCACTTACGGGCCCCTGCTGAGTTGCACTTGAATCCGTGTAGAACCACTTCGCCATTTCAATGCGTGTCTTGGATGAATGAAATCTGGTTCGAAGTCAAAAACATTCGAGCGACTTCACCCACCTTGAACCGGTGGCATAAGAGCTAACTCGTCTCCATCTCCAAGGAGGTCACTTCGGTCAGCAAACTCCCCGTTAATAGCTATGAGAAGTTTTGTGTTCCACGATTCAATTCGCGGATAGTCATGATAGACCTGCTGGAGTATATCGGACACTTGGGTTTCGCCACAAACCATGGAGATCTCCGCCTCCTCAACACCGGTCAGTTCGCGTAAAACGGAAAAGAAAATTACTCGGACCATTCGATACTAATCGTTAAATATATTCGTTCTTCAGAACTCCAATCACGGGAAGGTTCCGATAGAGTCCCCGATAATCGAGCCCATAGCCTACCACGAACTCATCCCCCACGTTGAAACCGACGTGGTCTGCCTCAACATCAACCGTCCGCTCAATTTTTTTGGACAACAAAACTGCTGTCTTCACTGAACGGGGAGCACACTCCTGCTTTAATTTCTGCTTAACCGCCGACATCGTACGTCCGGAATCAAGGATATCATCAAGTATCATAATATCCCGCCCCTCGACCTCGGGCATCCGACTCTGGTAAAAGGTCACCGTCCCACTGCTCGATGTCCCTCCATGGTAACTTGCCACGGAAATCGACTCCAACTGCAGAGGAAGTTGTATCTCGCGAATTAGGTCAGCCATAAACACTGCGCCACCCTGCATAATAGCGATAATAGTGAGACTATCACCGCTGTATTCATCCGTAATTTTTGCTCCCATTTCGGCGACTCGTTTACGAATGCAAGCTTCATCAAACAAAACCCGTTGAAGATGGGAATGCTGATAAGAAGAGGCAGATTCCATTGACTCAGCAGACATCGAAGGGTGGTCGGATTCAACCGAATTCTCAAATTCAACAAGCAGACAGCCTTATTCGTGAAACCGGTTGCACACCTCTACTAAGAGGCCCTTGTTGCTCCACGGGCATCATGGTTCCGTTTTCGTTCGTATCACCAAAGCGATGAGCGACTCTGCTAACCCCTCCCTCGAAGAATTGCGATGGGATTACCACGTCAACACTCTGCGGCGGGGAGATCTCGCCCCTGATCCCCTCAACCAGTTTAAAAAATGGTTCGAGGAAGCTCTAGCTGCCGAGATTCGTGAACCCAACGCAATGACTTTGAGCACGATCGGACTCGACGGTTACCCGACATCTCGCACCGTCCTTATGAAAGATTACACGGATGACGGAGTCACCTTCTTCACCAACTACGAGAGTCGCAAAGGTCGCGAATTGGAGGCCAACCCTGTCGCATCGGTTTTGTTCTTCTGGAAAGACCTCGAACGGCAGACCTTGATTCGCGGAAAGGTTGAGCGATTGGCAGCCGAAGAATCAACCCGCTATTTTCTGTCTCGCCCTTACGACTCACGTATTGGTGCATGGGCGTCAAAACAGAGTGAGGAGATCCCCAACAGAGGGTGGCTCGATGAAAGGGTAGAAAAGTTTGAAACTGAGTTTCCCGACTCCGGTTCTGAGGAGAACGTCCCCAGGCCTGAATTTTGGGGTGGCTACCTTCTGATTCCCGAATTTGTCGAGTTCTGGCAGGGGCAACCCGGCCGCAAACACGACCGTTTCGAATACCGCCGGAATGAAGGCGAGTGGTCGGCGCGCCGCCTCAGTCCTTAATTCAAGAAATCTGTAAATGACAACGCCCTCGGCGACAAACCGAGGGCGCTGTTAAAATCGCTTAAAATTGGGAATGCCTTTGTTTCTTGGAACGCTTGATGATTGCGTTGCGTTTGTTTGAGGTATCCCTAAAGAATTTCAGCAAAGGAGCTTACCGAGAAGCCAAAAACTCTCGCAGATGCGAATAGATTGGTTGAATCGCCTCTTCCTCACCTTTTTCCTGAGCTTCCATGATCTCAGTGATACTTTCGGCAATAGAATTGCGGAGGCGGGTCACCATCTCGATACCTTTGCGGGTGATCTGAACCATGACCTTGCGGCGATCATCAGCAGCGTGAAGGCGCTGAACGTAACCCAGTTTTTCGAGGCGATCGACCAGGCCAGTGGCGGCGGCAGTCGAGTGACCCATCTTTTTAGAGATATCCGTCATCGTGAGGTAGTCCTCGTTGGCCAGATATCCCAGAAGAAAAAATTGTGCGTATGAAACATTTCCTTCGTTTAGCTCTTTGGAAAGGTCGAGCAAGAAAGAACGCTGCGCGAACATGATGAAGTCCGCCAAACGATCGGCGTTCTGATCGGAATTTTGTTCCACTCCGGTATTGGTATTTTCTGATATTTGCATGGTTTTATTTCCTAGCGATTTTAGTTTTTATGAAAACCGTCAATAAATTTAACATTTCCGAATGCCTTACGCAACCTTTTTATTAGATTTTTCATAATTATTATACAAATAAACCCTTTAGGCTGCTAAATTTTTAAAACTATGTCACATGTTCCCTAATTTCGCAATCTTAAATTGTAAATTTGCATTAATTTTCAAACCTGAGAAGCAGTCGCCCCGAGATAGCTTACTACTATCTATTAACCTCCAACGAACATAAACAGCTGATTCAGGCTCACCACTGGAAGAACATGAGACATCATGACTCGACACTGAATTCTCCTCTCGTTAACCTCCCTCACCCTGCATGAGATTTGTCCTTACAGATGAGTTCTGGGCGCTTGACGCTCTGACACCGGCCGAATGGCACCTCGTTTCAGAGCTTCCAGCAGCCTCTGATGGTGAATCGTTCTCCCCATCTACCCGCGAACGTCTCTTTCCCTCACTTTTCTCTCCAGAAACCCTCCTCAACGAAGACACCCAGTCACATCTCGAGGACTGGGAAGAGTTTGTTAAACCCGATTTAAAAGACTCATTTGATGACGCTCGCAACCAAATCGTGCAGGACATCGCCGAGGTCGAAACCGTTGATATCGAAAAAATGTCCGAAGCGGAGCCAACTAACACGGAAGAAACAATATCCCAACTGAAACGCCTTCGGGTCCCCCTTGATCACACGGAAGCTTGGTATAGTGTCTTAAACCAAGCAAGAATCATGATGAACGAGGAGTTTGATCTCGCTCAGTCAGATGATCGCCAACTCCCCCAGTCTCAAAGCGACGAAAGTATCGATCAGGAGCGCCTCGTCTTACTCGCCCAATATGAGTTATACTCGGTCATTCAGAGTATCCTCGTCGACAACGTGATGAGTTAATCATCGTTTCATTACTGCGAAATGTCAGCCTCAATCTTCACAACCCAAAAGTCTACATGGCATATCGTCAGCGGCCTTGCACCGTCCCTCCAAGACTCATCACAATTTGAAGAACTCCTCTCGGCATCCCGCGACGTCCGTCGTAATGCTCATGCACCCTATTCTAACTTTCTAGTCGGGTCGGCCGTTTTGATGGACGGTAATATTTATCGCGGTTGCAACGTGGAAAATGCCAGCTACGGGGCCACTATCTGTGCCGAGAGATCTGCAATTTTTTCGGGAATCGCTGACGGGGCCCGCTCCATTGCGGCGCTGGCTTTGACGACAGGTCCCGAGAACAGCACCCCAATCGAACAAAGAACACCCTGTGGTATTTGCCGACAAGTGATCGCTGAATTCGCCGAGTCGGATACCCCCATTCTGATTGATGCGGGAGCAGGCGCAGAATATGCAGGAGAAATCGTGAGCCTCGAACAGCTTCTGCCGTGGCGCTTCAAGCTCTAGGTCTCTCCAGTCTGTTTTCAGCTGGAGCAAGCCAGCGCATAGCTACGAATTTGGCTTCGTTGACCTTTAAATAAAGTGCATACCGCAGAGAATGTGACTTCTGTAAGGGCCCATTCGCTAATGAGGTGTGACAGTAGATCAACGCCCAAAGCCGGACCTCCCGCAGGATAACTCGCTAAAATCCGTGGAGACGGCATCAGCTCAAAAATAATCAAGAACGGAAAAACTGCCGTCGGTAAGCCCCACAAAAGGCCGCTGGAATGCGTGATTAATCTCTAGATTCAGGTCGGAAGTAGCTAGAATTCTGCTGAACCGGGTGTTCTCGGAAAAGGGATCACATCCCTAATGTTATGCACTCCGGTGACAAACATGAGTAGTCGCTCAAAGCCCAGACCAAAGCCAGCGTGCGGCACCGTACCGAAACGGCGAAGATCGACATACCACTCGTACTCCTTTTCGCTAAGTCCGTGCTTAACCAGATTCTCTCGCAAAATATCAAGGCGCTCCTCCCGCTGACTCCCTCCCACAATTTCGCCGATTCCGGGAACGAGCACATCCATGGCAGCTACCGTCTTACCATCATCATTTTTCCGCATGTAGAACGGCTTAATATCCGCAGGATAATTATATACTGTTATAGGGCACTGAAAATGAGTCTCGGTGAGGAAGCGTTCGTGTTCGGATTGCAGGTTGTGCCCATACTCTACCGGAAATTCAAACTTCGCCCGACTGGCGATTAGAATTTCAACGGCCTCCGCGTAACTGACGCGCTCGAAAGGCCGGTCCCGGACAAACTCCAATCTTTCGATGAGTCCCTTATCAACAAACTTACCGAAAAATTCTAAATCTTCGGCGCAATTTTCAAGGGCATCTTTGACGAGGTATTTCACCATCGCTTCGGCCATGTCCATATCCCCAATCAAATCACAGAACGCCATCTCGGGCTCAATCATCCAAAATTCAGAGGCATGCCGCGAAGTGTGAGAATTCTCAGCACGAAAGGTCGGACCAAATGTGTAAATATCGGACAGGGCACAAGCGTAAGTCTCTCCTTCAAGTTGGCCACTAACGGTTAAATACGACGGCTTCCCGAAGAATTCCTCGTCACCGAGTTTGATCTCTTCTCCATTCATCGTAACGACACGGAACATTTCTCCGGCACCTTCGCAATCCAATGCGGTGATAATTGGAGTGTGAACGCAAACGAAACCGCGTTCCTGAAAGAATCGGTGAATCGAGTAAGCCATGCGGCTGCGAACTCGAAAAACGGCACCAAAAAGATTCGAACGAGGACGCAGGTGAGCAATAGACCGCAGAAACTCCATTGAGTGCCCCTTCTTCTGTAGAGGAAAGTCTTCGTCGGCTTTTCCTAACAGTTCCACTGAAGAAGCTTGCATCTCCCATCGTTGTCCCTTCCCTCGCGATTCGACCACTTTTCCTGTCACGGCCACCGAAGCTCCTGTCGTCAGGTGGGCGATAAACTCTCCGTAACCCGGAAGAGTGGCATCGGCAATGACCTGAAAGTTCGCAAGACAACTCCCATCATTGAGCTCGATGAACGAAAATGCCTTAGAATCCCGCTTGGTTCTTACCCATCCCATGACCTGAATTTCGCCAGGGGAAGAATCACTTTTAAGGACATCAACAATGGAAATACGACTCATGAGATTTCAGTATCGAAACCCCAGCCCAATTTTCAACCGCTTTCACGAGCCAGTGCTGACATCTTCAAGGACATAGCGGAAACCAAAAAAGTCTTCGCGTGAATCTACCGTTACTGGATCTCGGTAATGAAGTGAAAGCGCCTTCTGCTCATAGGTATTCCAGGCCCCACCCCGAACCACTCCAAGATCAGGACCTCCGCTTCCATGATTGTCTGAGACCCATTCAGCGACGTTACCGGAGAGATCAAAAAGTCCATTCTCGGCTGGAACAAAGCTGCCGATCGCAGAAGTCGCGGGAGAATTATCTCGGTAACCGAGGATAACATAATTACGCAGAAGACCGGCAGCCGACTCGTCGGCATAATTGCCGCTTCCACTGGCCGGAGGCCAGGAATCTCCCCAAGGATAACTGGCCTCGCCTCGTTCGCCTCGTTCGCTTGGATTACTGCCAAGCTCTTCTTCAATCCCCACAAACAGGCTCCACTCGGCGTCTGTAGGAAGGCGATAGTGTTGAGTCGGGCGAATCATTCCTAGATTCTGTTCTCTCAAGGTTAACCATTCACAGAATGCCTCCGCTTCATTTCGAGTGATCCCCGTCACCGGATGATTCAACTCTTGGCCAGTGGCCGTTGCGGGCAACGCAATCTGCATCTCAGTTACATAGTCCTGATAGTCCATTAGCGGCGTTTCATAGGTGGCTACCATAACTTCTCCAACAGGCAACAAAGGCATCCCCTGACTGTTACTCCATGGTGTTCCAAAAACGACAGACTGATCTGGCACGAGCACCTCATTCAGTGGTATCGGTTCCACATTATTTAGTGTCCCGGAAACTGTCATAATTTGGTAGCCAGGCATATCCAGCTCAAATTCGTAGGGGCCAAGACGGAGATTACTGATTGTCTCTTCGGTATCACCAATCACCTTTCCGTCCTTCCGAATGAGCGCTCCGGGCGGATCAGAATTTAAGAGTATCGTTCCCATGAGACCGTCGACAGCGAGCTTGAAGTCATGGTCTCGCAGCGACTCAGATCCCCGGATGGGGCGGTAATACTGCTGGGGACCAAGATAGCCTTCCGCCTGATCAAGTCCGGTGAGCCAATCAGCGAAAGCCCATCGGCTTTTCTCATTACTGACATAAGCAATACCCTTGACGTCATTGAGAGGAATCGCATTCCCCGTGGACGCTATGAATTCATCAAAAAGAGCCGTCGAGACACTGGCCTGCGTCAACGAATCACCAAACTGGTCAGCTTCAAACACCATGCCCAGCTTGTTCACCCAACTGGTTCCCGGCCGTGGCCTTTGATCTTTGATTAGCACTTTCTCAAGCACCACAAACCCTTCTTTGACCACCGTCTCACAGACGAGATCATGAAACCCCGGATACTTCAGGGTGATTTCGACCGCGCCAACTGGCAGAGCAAGCGGTCTCGGTGTGACACCTACCTCATTCCCATCAACCCAAACGGCAGCTCCACTCGGACGGCTCATCACCTTGAGCTGTCCTGTCACTTCCTGAGCCACTACTTTCGGGTTATCCTTGTTGGCATTCTGTAGGGGATTATTCTCTATCCGCGGATCATCTGCTGTCATTTGAGACTGAGACCCCTCTTCTGAACCAAGCTCAGTCTTTGAAGAGCCTCCACTGCTGATCGCGTCATCACGAATGACGACCCCTCCATCGATCATATTGTTGTCGTCGTCGCTGATAATCGTAAAGCTGCCGTTCCCCGAATTACCTCCTTTGCCCTGACCCTTTTCTTTTCCCTTGCCTTGCTTGTCTTTTCCACTTTCGAAAGGGGCCTCCGCCTCGTTCTTATTCTCGGTGGTATTTTTAGCCAGATACGCTCCACTGGTCTGAGCGCCGTTCACAGCAGTCGCGTTGCCAGCAGCCGGCCCACTATCCCCGAGTTGAACAGAGTTATCATCACGGAATTCAACGCTGTCCTTCCAGAGCCAATAAGCTCCGAATCCCGTTGCTCCCAGTATGGCGAGGACAATGAGTGAGGAGGGAACGACACCGGCCTTCCGACTTTTACGCCCTGAGGCGTAGCCATGGCTTCCTTCGATAACTTCACGCAGCGCGATAGCGAGAGAGCGGGCAGTTTCGTAGCGTTTTCTCGGGTCGGGTGAACCAGCTCGACAAATCACCGTGTTCAGCTGCCGCCACTCATCCCGATTAACCGTTGGCGGGATATCAAGATTAGTGGGTAGCTCTGGAAAATCTAGCCGATCTTTTTTGGTATGTGCTTCGTAAAGCACCATCGCTAACGAATAAAGATCCGCAGAGCTAGTTCCAGGGCCTTCTGGGGGCACATATCCTTCAGTTCCGACGTAGGTTCGCTGCCCCGACTGGGCTACAAGGCCTACGTCCGCCAGTTTGGGTACTCCTTTTACAAAGATAATATTCGACGGTTTCACATCACGATGTGTCAGCCCCGCCTCATGAAGGTGTCCCAGCGCACCTGCCAGTGATATGCCGAGATTCACTGTATCGATGATGGACTTTGCTCCCGAAGCTTTCATCTCTGCGCTGAGAGTTTTGGCTCGGTAGGTAGCTGGGCTTACCTCTTTGGACTCGCCATTTTCATCGTCTGCGAGCTCCATCACGTAATAGTAAAACCCAGCTTCGTCGTCTCGGCCCACATGAAGAACATCCACCAATCCGGGGTGGTCCTTCGAAACCTGTTCGTAGCGCTGAATTCCTTCGAACTCCCGTTCAAAGGTCCGCTCGTACTCAAAGTCCTCACGTCTCACAACCTTGATCGCTCGATACATCCCCGTAACCGAACGAGCCAGAAAAACCTCGCCGTAGGATCCTCCACCGATTCGGCCGAGGATCTCAAAATTGGAAATTGAAAGGTTATGTGAAAAGTCCGGGATACAGAAAAGCTAACCGATTCCCTCATGGTTTCCACCGGTAAGCGCCCTAGAATTAGGACCAAACTCTCTTCAAAGAACTGAGCCTAATTCTCAAGAAGCCGATCGTTTTCGGCTAACTTTGGCAAATCGGCGAACAGCGAAATCTCAAAAACCGTGTCAGGTGAGATCTCTTTCCCCTCCCAGCCTGATGCCTGTGCACTCTCCGAATTCTCACCAGAATCGCTCGCGCGATGCCCAAAGCCCCAACCGCCGTATGTGAAACGAGTTTCGACTTCGTTGGGGCAGAGATCAGAGAATATTCCGAGATGACGCGCCCCGTAAAACAGCTCGTTGGAAGCGTTGAATCCCACTGCGTCACCATTGCCTCCATGCTCGTACATCTCCTGATTAATGGGGGAAAATACTCTTTCACCGGTATCGAGACGCTGAATAGAAATCCATTGAGCCCATGTGGGAAGCGTAGAGATCGAGCGGGCCCGAGAATCGAGTCCTCGATCCACATCCTGCCCCCAAAGCTCTGCGTTATTCGATCGAAAAATCACGAGGCTCTCCCGTTCTCCTTCGCCGGAGTCAGCAACAGCGAGTTCTTCCCGCCCAACTTTGCCCACCGGCTCATGTTTTGGCGGAAGGTTTTCGCTGCTAATAAATCCCGAAAAGAGCTGAGATCCAAGAATGATGGGTGCCTTCAGTTCGGAATTCTCTTTCCCCGGCACTCTAACAAACACTTCGTCAGGTTTTGCAGGATCAGCTTCGTTGGCTGTTTCAATTAGGCTGGCACCCTTCTCATTCTCGGAAACTCCTCTAAGAGCCTTCATCAACCCCGACAATTCATCATTCAAAGATTCAGAAGGCGAACGTGATAGCATCCCTGTATTTGAACCATCAACGAGAAGAATTTCACGAATCGGTCGAAAGATCTCTTCCTGACCGGCGCCCAGCAGATCTCGAATAGCGCGGTCCGTTTCGTTAGCCAAGACGGATAAGTTGGCGTTCGAATCCTCAAGCTCTTGTGAGATTCTTTGAAGCCGGATGAGGAAAGACTCTTTCTGCTCGGCCACGGAAAACCGCCGCTTCTCCAACTCTCGCTCCATCTCCAACACTTTCTCGCTCACTGGCCGAAGCGACTTCCGCAATCCTCTCAACCGCTCAATCTGCCCACCCGCCATTTCGAGACAGGCACCCACCGCATCCGGCCGTGGCGCGCCACCACTCCTCAACTGCGCCAATCTTCTTGAAGCAAGAGACAGCCTCGACAAATCGGATCCAACGCGTGCCCTCATGGAGCGCAATCTTTCTGAAAGCACAAAAAAGCGTGCTCTTACCTCAGTTTCACTTAACCCATGACTATTGAAAATCCGTCTAAGAAAGTCCTCAAGCCTCAGTTGTCGCTCAACTTCCTGACGCTCAAGCATCAATAGCTTCTCGTGACGCCAGTTTAACTCCGCTAAATTGTCAGGGGCAGCTCCTCTAAGAGGGTCCGCTTTCAATGATTTACCGCGCCAAGGACGACCAATCAGCCATCCAAAAAACAAGCCAAGAAATCCCGCTCCGATGATCACCAGAGAAAGATAGGTAGTTAGTGTTTCCTGCAAATATTGGACCAAATCTCCCATTGTAGAAACCGCTTCTCAGGAGCTCGCCAGCCGGCAGATTAGCCCTAGAACATCGATCAGCGGATCAATTCGTTTCTATAATCTTTATATTCTCAAACAGGATCTATGTCTCGCCAAGACAATAATCTCGAATCGGCCATTTCCACGAATATGAAACAAGTCCAAGCTATCGGGGTATTCTCTCAGTCAGCCCCAAAGTTCTAAATTGTTGGGAAGATTATTTGAACCTAAGATGCGCACCATGAAATCCCCCACGCTCTTGTCGCTTGCTCTAGCCACTGCCGCTCTCCTGCCTTCGCTAAAAGCCACCGAACTGACACCTGCCCAGATTGAATCGATCAAGGAGCAGATCAAAACCATGCGTGGCGCTCTTGATGGGCATCTCTCTCAGCGCAACAGCAGTGCTGGCCAAATATTTAGCCGGGCAGCTGCTGATCCAAAGGCAGCCATAACGCTTTATCTCGACAGCCACAAAGTAGTGAACTATGACCGAGAGGGAGCCCCCGAATCCGACTTTCGTGCTTGGAAAGACGACCATGAAGACCGCTTAAGGGACGAGCAGTTTATCGAATCGCTCATGATTCAACTCCGCTATCTGGCCCTTAGCTGCCAAGCGGCGGAAACACAGGAAATTGAGACAATTTTCGGCAATCTCATGACCTACGTAGACGGCCTCAGCCGGCTCGAAGAATTGCCGACTACCGCCATCACCGGTTCGGTGGCAAATTCCATATTTGCAGAGCGGTATCATCTCGGTGAGCTACTCGATTCCAATCCCAAATGGGAGCCTGTGCCTTTCAATATCGGAGGCATTTATGACAAGACGATCCTCCCCTATCTACGCGAAGAAAATCCCGCCGCTCTCATGAATGCTTGGGACAAACGCATTGAACAGCAGTCACGAATCGTGGCCATGATCGAACAGAAGAAAGAAGAAGCGCTTCGCGGCCTCGACCGTGACCAGGAACGTCGTACTCGTGGCAATCAGAATCGCCAAGGCGGCATGATGGGCGAACTCGACGGGGACGATTATATCGCTCGCACACTCCCGAGACTAAGGTGGGCCAAGATGCGAGACCAATTTCTGCATGTTGACGAAGTGATGGGCGCCAAGGCCATGCTCAACTTCGTTCAGGAACAAATCACCAACGAGCTGGGTGAAGAGTTCTTCAATGAGTTCTCCGGCTTGATCAACGAAAAAAGAACCGGAGAATCCCGTGCTATTGAGTGAGATGCCGACAGCAACTAATCAACCCACCAACTTCGGAAGATCCCAGCCCTCCCGATAGTCACGTGAAACCCACTGGTTCGCCTCATCATGGTTGGTGAAACGCAGTGACGCAGCATCCCATGTGAGGGTTTCTCCCGGGAAACGCACCGCGATATTGGCAAGCAGAATCGTCTCGGTCAGAAGGCCACCATAGTCAAAACCATCAGATGGCTGTTCATCTAGGATACACCCGTTAATCCAGTCATGATAGTGATCACGACTCTCCGCCATTTCATAGTCCTGAGAGAATTCAGACTCCGCAAGATAAAGCCGCGGAGATCCAACGTGAGGAATAACCAAAGAACCTGTTTCACCCAGCAATAACGATCCACTACTCGGCAGGCCTTCACGCGCCGGTAAGTGAGACCATCCGGTCGACGGCAAACGACCCCCATCGCTCCAAGTAATGCGAATCCTGTCCTTCTCCGTATACTCTGTACCCGGAACGGTGAAACGAAACGTGCTCTGAGCCGGCCAAACTTCATCATTCATGCCGCTATGCTCAGCAAAGTAGTCATCAGGCGGCCCCTTGATATCGAGTGCTGTAAAAACAGGATCGAGAATGTGACAACCAAAGTCCCCGATGGCACCTCCTCCAAAATCCTGCCAGTCCCGCCAACCCCACGGGTGATAACAACGATTCGCCGCGCTGTAAGGACGCATCGGAGCCACTCCGATCCAGCTGTCCCAGTCCAGCGACTCCGGCACGGGGTCTTCTCCTTTGGGACGACTGATATGACCGCTTTTACCATGCCCCGTCGCAGCGCACCAACTGTCGACCCGTTTGATTTTTCCAATTCGCCCGGATTGGACCAACTGAACGGCGGTTCGGTAGAATTGATGAGAGTGGATCTGGTTGCCCATTCTGGTGATCACACCGGTTTCTTCTGCGATCTTCGCGACCTGGCGGGCTTCCCAGACATTGTGGGTCAGGGGCTTTTGACAATAAACATGCTTACCCATCTTCATTGCCATAATCGAACAATAAGCATGCATGTGATCAGGCGTTGAGACAGTCACCGCATCAATCTCATCGCCCTTCTCCGAGAGCATCTCACGGAAGTCCTGATAGATCGGTGTGCCCGGGCTGAGCTCTTTGACCCGCATAGTGCGGTTCAGGTCGACGTCACAAAAAGCAACATACTGCTGGTAATTGTGCGAGGACATTGCCTTGATGTCACTGAGGCCTTTACCGTCAGAACCAATGGAAGCAAGCTGCAGTTTCGAATTTAGATTTTGACCACGAACAAAGGCGGGGGCTGAGAGAGACGTAGCGGCTAGTGCACCTGACTTTAGAAACTGACGGCGATTAATCATGCCCGCATGAAACCTTAATCGGGGCCATGGGTCGACCCAGAAGTGGACCGTAAATACGTCGGTCCAGAGACCAAAGTATTTACCTTCTCTGCTCCCCCATCAATAGGTGTGAACTAGCGCTCCTCTTCAGCTACGCCGTAATGATCCTGCAAACGCGTTAGCTCTTTTTTCATCCGTTTGCGCACTTGAGCCATTTCAGGACTGTCGTAGACACTTTTCATCTCGTTTGGGTCACGCTTGAGATCATAAAGCTCCCAGTCGTTGATCCCCTCCTCAGGAAAGCGTATCAACTTATACCGGCCATCTGTCACCCCGAAGTGAAGTGCCACACCATGGCCACCGGTTTCGTAATAGTGGTAGTAATGCGTTTGGCGCCAATCCTCCGGGGTGTTCCCTTCGAGGATGGGCACAAGAGACGGTCCCTGAAGATCACTCGGAATTGGAGCACCGGCGACATCAAGGAAGGTTGCTGCAAAATCTAGGTTGGAAACAATATCCTCATCGTTAACCAAACCCGGCTTAATCGTACCCGGCCAGCGGGCAATCAAAGGAGTACGAAAGCTCTCTTCATACATCCAACGCTTATCAAACCAGCCGTGCTCGCCCAAGTAGAATCCCTGGTCTGAGCTGTAGATCACGATTGTATTTTCGGTGAGTTTGTTTTCGTCGAGGTAAGCGAGGAGGCGCCCTACATTTTCATCCACTGCCTTCACACAACGAAGGTAATTTTTGATGTAGCGTTGGTAATGCCACTGGGTCCGCTCCTTGCCAGTCAGATTTGCCGCAAGAAAAGCCTCATTCTTTGGGCGGAAGAAATTATCAAAGATTTGAAACTGATCTTGCGTGAACTTGCTCGAATACTCCAACATGAGTCTTTTACTTCCAATGTGATCAGCAATTCCCATGGTATGCTGGGAAGCAGCTTTGGTGCGACCAGAGTAGTCATCGAACAACGTCGGTGGTTCCGGCACTTCGACATCCTCGAGGAACTCAAGGTGGCGGAAGGCCGGCTCCCAGCGCCCGTGTGGTGCCTTGTGCTGGCTCATCAGAAAGAAGGGTTTGTCGGGATCTCTCTGGTTCAACCACTTGATGGTTCGATCAGTGATAATGTCGGTCGTGTAACCTTCGTGGTTCACATTCTCCCCATTTGTAATGAGCATCGGGTTGTAATATTGGCCCTGCCCCTTGAGAACCTCATAGTGATCAAATCCAGTCGGTGCGGACTTCAAATGCCATTTACCCACAATAGCCGTCTGATACCCTGCTTTACCCAGTAACTTCGGTGCGGTCTGCTGAGAACCGTCAAAGCTGTTACCATTCTCGCGGAAGCCATTGAGATGCGAGTACTTACCGGTTAACACGACGGCCCGGGAAGGACCGCAAATAGAATTGGTCACGTAGGCTTTGCGAAACAGAATTCCCTCCTCGGCAAGGCGATCAATATGGGGAGTCGGCGCCAACTCCGCAAGCGGGCCACCATAGGCACTAATCGCTTGCGTGGCATGATCATCGCAAAAGATAAAAAGTATGTTTGGCTGCTCCGCACCCCGTAATGAAGCCGCCGCCATGAAAATCCCTGCGAGAAAAAACAATTTGTGCATTGAAGTTCCTTACGTGTTTGCGCGTGGACCCTGCAACCAAATCCTACTAGCCTAATCGCGATGTATCTATCGACCGCTTCGTCCTGCACTCCTGCCGTTTGTGCCATGATCCTCATCTCGTTTGGCCTACTTTTCTCTTTGCCTTCCACAGCTCAAGAGAAGAAGCCGCCTCTTCCTCCAGAAGGCGCCACCATCCAACGCGATATCATCTACGCGACTCCTGACGGCACTGAGCTCGGAATCGATCTCTATCTTCCCGCGACTAAATCTGAAGATCTACTCCCAGTCGTCATTTGGGTGCATGGAGGTGGCTGGAAAAACGGATCTAAAAATAACTGTAAAGCCGCTTTTCTTGCCCCCAACGGGTTTGCTGTCGCGAGCATCAACTATCGCCTAACTGACGTGGCGCAATGGCCCGCACAAATCAACGACTGTTACGCTGCAGTGCGTTGGCTTCGCCAGAATGCGGAATTGTATGGCCTCAATCCGGATCGCATTGGTGCCTTTGGCAGCTCTGCTGGCGGACATCTGGCAGCGCTGATGGGAACGAGGAATGCAGGAGCAGAATCAGTAAGTTCCCGAGTCCAAGCCGTTTGTGACTGGTTCGGCCCAGCAGATCTTCTTACCATGCCTCCGAATGTGATTTCTGAGAACCGGACCTATGAAGAGGTATCGCGGTCCAATGGAGCTCTCTTGTTGGGCGAGACGGTGATGGACGTTCCTGATCTCGCCAAAAATGCCAGCGCTCTTTATCAAACAAGCTCCGACGATCCACCCTTTCTAATCATGCACGGCAGCGAAGATCACGCCGTACCACTGGCGCAAAGCATTCAATTTTATGCTGCTCTCAAAGAAGTCGGCGTCGATGCTAAACTCTATGTCGTCGAAGGCGCCGGCCATGGCGGCTCGGAGTTCAAGTCACCGGAAGTAGAAAGCGAAGTTCTCGCGTTTTTTGAGCGAACTCTAAAACGTCGCGGATAACGACACATTGACTCAAACGGGAAAAACCCACTCATAGGAATCCGTGAAGGAATAGATCTCTTCACGAATCTGTTCGCAAAGCCCCTCCATTCCAGGAAAAAGAGTCCTTGCTTCAATCCCCATGGTCGCCAAACGGCGACGAATGAACGCTTTCTCAGAACCCGTCACTACCAGCTTGGCGAGATGCATTCGCTCATCGCCCAACTCATAATATTCCTCAAACGTTTCCGGGACAGCGTCCTCTGCGGGAAGAGGATGGCAAAGATAACAGGTCTTCTGGTTTAACATCGCCGGAGTCGTCTTTTGAGGAAAGTAAATGCGCGGCTGCTCTGGAACCTGCTCGTAATCTTGAGCGATGACGAGTTTGGCATCACCCGGCAGAATGCGCCAAACAATGCCATCTTCATCTTCATTTCCCGATTCCGTGGCGAAGAAAAGAGCTACGAGAGCATTTTCGGTCCAGCTAGAGAGACGAGTTGGCAATCCGTGATGTTGAGCGATTGAGAGCCACTCAAGTTCACTCATCGGTTCGTAGCCGAGTTCACCACGTGCTCGCTGCTTGATGCGAATCAGCAGTGAGCTCTCGAGTTCATTCCATGTTTTAAACTCAGTCTTAGTAACTTCCTCACGAAACAGGGTCGGTAGGATTGAATCTTTCTCAGAATTTTGACCGCGGTAGATCGGCGTTCGTTGAAACCCGAGCTGCGGTATCATCTCTTGAAGAAAGTCTTCAACGCTCCCAACACTGACGGTTTCGATCTCTCTCATCTCAATTTCTCAAATTTTTCTCGCTTTTGACAAATTATTGAGAGATAGTTGACTCATTTAGTAAATTTTTGAGTTGTTATCTCTCGTTTATCTCAATCTATACAGTGATTTCTCATTTATGAGAGGAGAATGCAACTTAAAAACGAGAATAAATCGAGATTTTTTTGAGACACACGTAAATAACATGAGAAATATAGATCTAGGAGACTTCGTCCGCCTGATTCCCGAACTCAGCCTTCAGGACCTACGTGCCCTCGAAATGACCGTTCAGGTGGCCATTCGCATGCGCTCACAAGGAGAATTATCAACCGACACTCCTGAATCTCGCCGTCTCGAAGAAGAGGGTCCCGGCCTGCATGATCATGCTGCGGCTATTTTACAGAATGAAACTAGTGACGATCTGACCTTGGCGGATCAAGCTCTCTTGGGCGCCTTGATCCTCAGCGAAAGCTATCATCAAGAAACCTTTTCAAGTCGTGAACTGAACGATATTATCGAAGAATCCGGGCGTCCGCGCGTGGCCCACATTACCTCCGCCATCTCTGGATTAATTTCGCGAGATTTCCTTACCGGGGATACCAAAGCCCTCTCTCTGTCCAGAGAAGGCAAGGCCAAAGCGAGGGGTCTTATCGGGATGATTCAACGCCAGGCGGCGTGATAAAAATCACCGACGAACTTCATTATTATCAGACTCCCTCATGACTGAGACGACGGTTCCGCGTTGAATGGAACCATAATCACTCATGTCTGAATCATCTTGGGGCGTGAGTAGGCCATCGTCATAAAATGAACGCTTGCTCCAATTTCTGCAGTCATTCTGCTCTAAATCGTCACGGCGGATTTGAGAGCGATCCTGTGGACCGTCATTACCAGTGATAATGTCGGTATCAGATCGCTCTCCTCTCTAATCTGACGAATTAAAAGCCCAATTCCTCGGGTAAAATTACATCAACTCGAGAAACCACTTCATGACCGCGCTCTTTTCGACTGGGTGAGCCACAACGTGAGTCATTCTTCCCATTTCTCTCCCCTTCCAGACTTGAACCCCATTTCCTGTGATTCGATCGAGAGAGGCAGGTAGGATTGCAACCCCTGATCCGGCGACGGTCATGGCCGCCACAGCCTGGGCCCTTCGAGCTTCTTGGACAACTCGGGGCCGAAATCCCGCCTCCCGACATATCTGGTAGACCATGGAGGAGAAAGAAGGTGCCGCTTCCGAGGAGATCATAATAAATGGCTCGTCAGCCAAGTCCTCGACATTTATCCGCTCCTCACCAGCCAAGTCATGGTCCAAAGGTAAGAAGGCCATCAAGGGTTCATCGCGCCAAGAAGTCAACGCGATCTTTCCGGGGCACCTCTCAGGAGAAACCCCGACGAATCCCAGATCAAGCGTTCCCAACTCCAGAGCCACCATCTGCTCGACGGGAAGACGGTCATGCAAGTTCAGCCGAACGTGCGGATGCCTTTCGCGAAATCTGGAGAACACTTTCACGAGTTCCGGCGACAATACAGCGCTAACAAATCCAACTTCTAACTTGTTGGTCTCACCTTCAGCGGCACGCCTTGCGGTCTCGCCCGCTCTTCTCACCTGCAGCAGAATTCCTCTGGCTTCGCCAAGAAAAGCCTGCCCTCCAGAGGTCAGAAAAACTTCACGACGCGATCGTTGGAACAATTCGAGACCCAATTTCTCTTCGAGGTTCTTGATGTGACGGGAGAGAGGCGGCTGCGCCAAATGGAGGCGTTTAGCCGCCCGGGTAAAAGACAACTCTTCAGCTACTGCGACAAAACACTCCAGTTCTCTCAGGGAAAAATCCATTATACCGAAAAGGTATCATAAAGGGTTTAAAATAGTATTTTCATCATCAATACTTTAGCTCCACACTGCGGCAAGTTATCGCTAAACTGTCACCTCCTATGGTAAAGAAAAAGACTCCTAAGAAGAAAACAATTCAGGCTCATCGCCAGTTTTCCTCACCCATGCTTGATGGTCCCGACCGCGCCCCAAGTCGGGCCATGCTCCACCCGGTTGGTTTCACCGACGAGGACTTCAAGAAATCTATCATTGGCGTCGCCTCGACCTGGAGCATGGTCACACCGTGCAATATGCATATCGATGGTCTCGCAAAGGAGTCTGTCAAAGGAGCAGACGCCGCCGGTGGCAAGGGGGTCGAGTTCAACACCATTACCATTTCCGATGGAATCTCGATGGGAACTGAGGGCATGAAGTATTCCCTCGTCAGTCGTGAGGTTATAGCCGACTCGATCGAAACGGTGGTCGGTTGCGAAGGAATGGACGGTGTCGTTGCTATCGGTGGTTGCGACAAGAACATGCCCGGCTGCATGATCGCTTTGGCCCGCCTGAACCGCCCCGGCATTTTCGTCTACGGTGGCACGATCAAACCAGGTTGTTTCAAAGGCGAGGACGTCGATATCGTTTCGGTCTTTGAAGCGGTCGGCAAGCACAGCGCAGGGAACATTACCGACGAAGAACTAGATGGCGTCACCGAAACGGCGATTCCAGGTCCGGGCTCCTGCGGGGGTATGTATACCGCCAATACCATGGCCAGTGCGATAGAAGCCATGGGCATGAGTCTGCCGAACAGTTCTGCTCAGGCTGCAGTCAGTGATGAAAAGTTGATCGACTGTTTCGATGCTGGAGCTGCCGTGGTCAACATGATCAACAAGAACATTCGACCTCGCGATATCCTTACTAAAAAAGCTTTCGAAAATGCTATCACCGTGGTCACCGCCCTAGGAGGTTCTACCAACGCAGTACTGCACCTGCTTGCCATCGCCAACGCCGCCGGGGTAAAGCTTTCTATCGATGATTTCACCCGCATCGGAAAACGTGTTCCTGTCATTGCTGATCTCAAGCCAAGCGGTGCCAATGTAATGATGAAGCTTGTCGAAATCGGAGGCACCCTGCCCCTGATGAAAATGCTACTTAATGCCGGCCTTCTCCATGGCGAGTGCATCACGGTAACTGGCAAAACCATGAAGCAGAACCTCGCTAAGGTTAAAGCTTCTTATCCCACGGGGCAGACGATCATCCGCAGTCTCAAAAATCCCATCAAGAAAGACGGACACCTTGTCGTTCTCTACGGCAACCTTGCCCCTGAAGGCGCCGTCGCCAAAATTTCCGGCAAAGAAGGACTCAGTTTCGCTGGTAGAGCACGGGTCTTTGATTCCGAGGAGAAGTCAATGAAGGCTATTCTTGCTGGACGCATCGCGAAGGGCGATGTCGTTGTAATTCGAATGGAAGGGCCCAAGGGCGGTCCTGGTATGAGAGAAATGCTTGGGCCTACCGGGGCGATTATGGGTGCGGGTCTTGGTAAAGATGTTGCCCTTATCACCGACGGCCGTTTCTCCGGCGGTAGTCACGGCTTCGTGATTGGACACGTCACTCCAGAAGCCTTTGTCGGCGGACCGCTTGCCATGGTGAAGAACGGTGACAAAATTTCTATTGATGCCGAGAAGCGCGAAATGACACTGCATATTACCAAGAAGGAACTGGCTGAGCGGAAGAAAGCGTGGAAACAGCCTAAGCCCCACTATACCAGAGGCGTCCTCGCCAAATATGCCAGACTGGTTAACTCCGCTTCGGAGGGTGCCGTTACTGACGACAACCTGTAAGATTTTGCTTACGTAAGGTTTGCACGCCTATGACGGGCGCCGGCTGTATTTCGGCAGCACCGACACACGTTGGGCCCAAGTAAAAGCTGAAATGGCTAATTTTTTCGAAAACGAAAATCGACTCTGGATCTATCTGCCTCGTGAAAGCATCCAACCCCGGTTGCTCACTCGTCTTCCTCAAAACAACCGATCACTTTACGACTAGCGCGATCGTCATTTTAAGGTCCTTCGCCCCCACCTCGAAAGAGCAAGCCTCAAACTCCGGTTTACCTTTCGGGATCTCATGTACCACGGAAAATGCTAATGGCTCCTTAGGCAGGCCAAAGGGCGTTTTGTCCAGCTTACCATTCTCGTTGAGATCCTGAATCACAACAATGGCATACTTGCCAGGTGAAAGCCCCATGATCTCGGCAGTGACGACGTCCTCCGAGTTAAGATCAATTTTTGGTGAATACGGCAGAGGTTTTTTGGTAAAGGCTTTTTCGCTATCATAGATCCCGATCAAAAGATCACTCTTTACTCCAGAGATGTTTGTGACTGTCACCGTAAGGGTAACCCCGCGATCGCCTGCCAAGAGGCTACCGCTGCTGAGCAAAATGATGGCCAGAATTAGAAATGGTTTCATATTTCAGAGTCACTCAGCCAAATGCCGATAGATTTTGCTTCTATACTTCGGCCGTACCCTTGACCCTATTTATTGACATTGCCACCCTACTTTTTGCAGGAGCTTAACTTAGTCTGGTTTTTGGATGCGCTTTTGTATCTGGTGTTTTCTGCTAAAGACGGCTTCAAACTCCTCAAGGAAGCCACGAGACAAACTGCTGCCCGAGAACTCCCCCATAAACAAGAATACAAATTTATCACTAGAGCTCTCAGAGCCTCGCTCCTCCTGAGCCCCATCTCACCGAAATTAAGAAATAGTGGCTTGAGCAGGTAAATCCAGCCGGACTAAACTACCTCGTACTATGTCATCAGCGCCACCCCTTCTTGAAAGCCAGTTCTGCCGCGAACGGCAGGCGCGGCTGTGCCACCATCTAGAAGAGAATGAGCTCGATGCCGCTATCATTTTTGATCGTCATTACATCCATTCGTTATCCGGCTACTGGCATGATCAGCCGCTAACGCCAGCAGCTCTCCTCCTGAAAGGAGATTTAAAAGTCACTCTCATTACGCACGATGAGTCACCAGAAGCTTCTGCAGCGGACGAGATCGTCAACTACATCCCGAATCATCTTTTCACTCTGAAGCCGAATCTGAGTGCCTGCGTTACCGAACAGCTTAATCCGCTACTTCGCGGACTCGGCGCTGTCGGCACGGAGCAAAAAGTCCCGTCAGCGCTGATAAAAGGTCCCGAATGCCGTGACATCTCAGAGGACTATCAATACATCCGTCGCAAGAAAGATCCCGATGAGGTAACCCTCCTCGAATTTTCGATCGCCTGTGCAGACCGCGCTTACAATGAAGCACTTCAAATGATTGAGCCGGGAGTTTCCGAGGTCAAGGTCATGGCAGCTATGCTGGAGGAAGCCACCAGCGCAGCCGGGGAATTTCTTTCTGGTTGGGGACAGGATTTCCAATGCGGAAGGCCTGGAGGTTTCGCCCGCCGCCGAAACATCAAGCAGGGAGAACTGTTTGTTCTCGACGTGGGAGTTGGTATTCGGGGCTACCGCAGTGATCTCTGCCGAACCTTTGCCGTCGACGGCAACCCCACCAATCTCCAGCAAGCAGCACACGACAAGATCGTTGAAGTCATGACGCTCGGGGAAACTCTCCTCAAGCCAGGCCAATCCTGTAAGGAAATGTTCAACGTTATTTTGAATGAACTCGACGGCTGGGGGGGGCACCAGTTTTTCCATCATGCCGGGCACGGAATTGGTCTTGATGCACACGAGGTTCCTCGCATCAATCCGGCCTGGGACGACAAATTTGAGGCTGGCGACGTGGTCGCTTTTGAGCCGGGGCTCTACAGCGATAGTCTGGCTGGGGGCATTCGTCTTGAGAACAACTATCTCATCACTGAAGAAGGGTGTCGTCAGCTGTCGTATTTTCCCCTCGATCTGGTAGTGGCTACTGCTTGACGTTAATAGCTTAGTCGGAAAGACTCTCGTGAGCCCAACTTCACGAAGATGCCTACCGAACCTGTTTTAATTGCCGGAAAGTGGCGAAATGCTGATACCACCGGAGTGTTTTATTCCGAGAACCCCTCGACTTGCGAGCAACTCCCCGAAGAATACCCCATAAGTTCGTGGGTTGATTGTGAAGCGGCTCTGGACGCTGCAAGTAAGGCATTCAAAGAGCTCCGCTCTATCCCCGCCGGGCGTATTGCAGATTTCCTAGAACGTTATGCAACACTAATCGAAGAGCGCAGCGATGCGTTGGTTGAGTTGGCGCACCAAGAAACCGGCTTACCAAAGTCACCACGTCTTGCTGACGTCGAACTTCCCCGAACTACCGGCCAACTTCGCTTGGCTGCCGCGGCCGCTCGCACCGGGAACTGGCGCCAGCCCATTATCGATTCCGCGAACAACATTCGATCCTGCCACGGGGCCATTGGCCCTGTTGTCGTTTTTGGACCTAACAATTTCCCATTCGCCTTTGGCAGTATCTCTGGCGGTGATTTCGCTGCCGCCATTGCCGCCGGTAATCCTGTAATCGCGAAAGCCAACTCTTCCCATCCCGGAACAACCAAGCTATTTGCCGAGGCGGCCCACACTGCGGGCGAAGAGACAGGAATGCCGAGCGGCATGGTCCAGCTGATTTATCGTACGAGCCACCCTGTGGGTGAACAACTGGTGACCGACTCGCGCACGGGAGCGACAGGCTACACCGGAGCGCAGAATGCAGGGCTCAAGTTAAAGAAAGCAGCAGATGATGCCGGAAAACCGATTTACCTTGAACTCTCCAGCCTGAACCCAGTCGTTCTCCTACCCTCTGTCCTTGAGGAAAAATCGAATGCTCTTGCCGAAGAGTTCACTGGAAGCTGCCTCATGGGAGCAGGACAATTTTGCACCAACCCTGGTATGATTATCGTGATCGAAAGTGCCGCAACTAACACCTTCATCGAAGCCGTCGCGACTCAATTCCAGGCAGCAACCCCAGGAACCCTGTTGTCAGCTTCTGTTGAAAAATCACTGCATAAGAGTCACGAGATTCTCGCCAAGGCAGGAGCGGAATTACTCTGCGGAAGTGGGAGAGGAAACGGAACTGGCTACAATGTGGCGAATACCCTCCTTCGCATCTCCGGCTCTCAATTTCTTCGCGACCCCAAAACAATGCAGACCGAGGCGTTTGGTAATTCCTCGTTGATTGTGGTGGCTGAAAGTGTGGATGAGGCTGAAAGCGTCATTGCCGCGCTCGAAGGTAACCTGACGGGCTGTATTTATTCCTCAGAGCGCGGAGACGATGACGAAGCCTACGACCAACTTGCTCCGATACTCCGTCAAAAAACCGGCCGATTTCTCAACGACAAGATGCCCACTGGCGTCGCGGTTTCACCAGCAATGAACCATGGTGGCCCCTACCCCGCTACGGGTCACCCCAGCTTCACTGCTGTCGGAATTCCCGGAGCCTTGCTGCGCTTTAGTATGCTTCAGTCCTACGACAACGTGAGGCCTAACCGCCTTCCCGAAATCCTTATGGACGAATACCATGGGCCAACTCAGCGACTCATCGATGGCGTTTGGAAATAGGACATCTCAACTTCGGCGGGACGCGCCCTTAAATGTGTCCGGCTCACAATCCCGCTCAGCCAACAGCTTCTCGCCTTCGTGAAAGATGATGCCACTCCTATTCTGAATTCAAAAATACTCCCGCGCCATGCATGGCCTACTCTCTCGTGCGCTGCCAAGACAGCCCTACTGCACAGGGCCTAGACGTCCCGAATAGTGCTGAACTGGGCAAGTTTGACCGATTTGGAATGGTTGATTGTAAGAGATGTAGCAAGAGGAGAATTTCCACCCAAATTAACATTCTGTTGAGGACTTGCCCAAATAGGTGGACACTTAATCTGGTTTCATCAATTCCCCAACCACACACCCACTATGGCGTCCTCAAAACGTTCAAGCTCTATCTCCCGCACTACCAGCGAAACCGACATTCGCCTCGAGCTCGATGTCGACGGCACCGGCCTGTCCAGCATCAATACCGGAATTCCGATTTTTGACCACATGCTGACGCTGTTCTCCAAGCACGGCCGATTCGACCTTACGGTTGAAGCCAAGGGAGATATCGAAATAGACTTTCACCACACCATCGAAGACGTTGGCATCGTCTTGGGCTCCGCTTTCACGGAGGCTGTCGGCGACAAAAAGGGGATCTTTCGCTACGGCTCGGGCGTGTATCCGATGGACGAATCGCTCGTTCGCGTCTCTCTCGACGTAGGAGGTCGCCCTTTCCTTGATTATAGGGCTCCTGAGAATGTCCCCCACATTGGCGATAAGTTTAATTTTACTCTCGTGGAAGAGTTCCTACGCGCCTTTGCATTTAAAGCGCTGATCAATCTTCACGTTGCCATCCTCTACGGTCGAGATCCTCACCACATGGCCGAGGGCACATTTAAAGGCCTCGCCCGGTCTCTCGACGACGCTACTAAAATCGACGAGCGCATTGCAAATGTGATTCCCAGCACGAAAGACGTGCTTTAATTCCCGAGCATCTGGTTTAAAGATCTGCATGGCAGACCGAGTCGGAGTCATTGATTACGGAGGCGGCAACCTCCAGAATGTTCTCAATGTATTGAAGCATCTCAACCATGACGGCACACTTGTGTCGTCACCTGACGATTTCGCCGAAATCGATCGCTTAATCTTTCCGGGGGTCGGCTCCTTTGGTGACTGCGTTGCTGATCTTGATCGGAAGAGCCTGCGTGATCCCATTTTAGATTGGCTCGGGTCCGACCGGCCTTTTTTCGGTATTTGCTTGGGTTACCAAGTGCTCTTCGAAAATTCGGAAGAAAGTCCGGGCGTTGCAGGCCTTGGGTTTTTCGGCGGCAGTGTCGTGAGGTTCAATAGTCTTCACGGCCTCAAGATTCCGCACATGGGATGGAATGAAGTGAAGCCCACCGACCGCGACTATCATATGTGGGCTGGAACTCACGATCCCTTATACCTCTATTTCGTTCACTCTTTTTTCCCCAAGCCAGCCGATGAATCCATTGTTAATTCGGTGACTGACTACGGCGCGCCATTTGCTTCCAGTGTTTCCCAAGGAAACATCTTCGCCGGGCAGTTCCACCCAGAACGAAGTCAGGATGCAGGGCTAGCACTGGTGAGAAACTTTCTCGAAAAGTAAAACCAGAGCCGACACTCTTAGGCGATTGCTTTCCAAGGTTGAAAACCTGCTTGGCGATGCAATTCAGTTAGCGACACGCATTGGCATGATCACATATAGAAAAGGCTCATCAATCTTGATGACGCCCGGACTGCTTTCATCAATAAGATCGATGAATACTTCGTCCTGATCGAGATTGCGCAGAGGGGCCATCACGAATTCTGGATTGAAGGCTACCACAATCTTGGGCCCGTCGTAACGCACGTCAATCACCTCCTCAGCCTCTCCAATCTCGGGTGAGTTGGACGAGATGGCGAGACGATGGTCTTCAAAGGTAAACTTTATGGAGTTAGTCTTCTCATTAGCAAGCAGACTGACACGCTTCACCGCGCTGTGCAGCGTCTCACGCTCAACCGTCACTCGATGGTTGGCATTACCGGGGATCACTTGGCGAAAGTTCGGGTAGTTTCCTTCAATCAGCTTGGTGATAAGATTGCTGTCGTTTAACTCAAAACCTGCCTGGCTGTCAGTCAATGCGACTTTCAACTCTCCTGAATCGTCGAGAAGACGCTGTAATTCATTAACGGCTTTCGTTGGGATGATAACTGCCGTCTCGTTGCCAGCTGGAAACTCAAGGTCCTGCTCAACCATCGCCAGGCGACGTCCGTCGGTGGCAACGAGCGTGAGCATACCTTCACCAATCAGACAATTAACGCCATTCAGAACGTAGCGAGTCTCGTCTGTGGAAATCGCATACGACGTTTTGCGGAGTGCCTCTTTGAGCAATTTCTGGTCAATCGTGAAATCTTTGGCCTCACCAAACTCTCCAATCGCCGGAAATTCGCCGGCGGGAAGCCCAAGCATCTTGAAGAAGCTGGGGCCACTGCGGACCGTTGCTGCATCGTCGGATTCCTCAAAAGTAATCTCGCTGGTTGGTAACTCTCGAACGATACTAGCGAGCCGCCGGACGGGGAGAGTGGTTGCACCTGTCTCCGTGATATTGGCGGCAATTCGTTTGGTGATCGTTACATCAAGGTCAGTTGTCGAGAGCTGCAAGCCAAGCTCGTCAGCCTCAATCAGCACGTTTGAAAGAATCGGCAATGTTGTTCGAGTACTGACAACATGCTGGACTTGGTTAAGAGCTTCTTGAAAAACGTCTTTATCGATCTGAAATTTCATTACTAAAACAGAGGAAACTGTGAACTCGAAACCCCCGTCTGTCTACGTCAAACTTCAATCGCCGTACTAATCGGAAGCCAGGTCAGAAGGCTTCTCCAAGGGCTCCTTACCCTTGAAGCGGTCCGTCACCGGATTCCCTCGCTTAGAGCGCGGTGATTCGATCGAAGAACCACCCCGAACAAGGCGTCGTTTGATCAACTCAACAGTGTTTTTGAGAGAGGTTGAAATTTCGCACTTCGACTTAATCCGCTTCACAGCGTAAATTACGGTTCCGTGGTCTTTTCCAAAGCTTGCCGCAATTTCAACCAGTGACAATTCGGTCAAAACACGGATTAGATACATTGCAACCTGCCGTGCTTCAGCGATCCGTGCCGTGCGCTTCTTTCCGTTTAGAACGGAGAGCTCCAGATCGTAGTGCTCAGCAACACCACGTTTAATTTCATCAGCACCAAGCTGAGATCCCCCTGCCGCTCCGCAGATATCAGAAAGGATTTCACCAACCTCCCCCGGATCAATAGTCTCGTCATTCATGGTAGCCACCATTGCTACCCTAATGAGTGCACCTTCGAGGACACGAACGTTTCCATTCACCCGCTCAACGATGGCATTAATCAACTCGTCGCTGACGTTCATATTCCAGTCATCGCGCTTACAGCGTAAAATCGCCGCTCGAGTCTCGAGCCCGGGCCGGTGAATTTCCGCGCTAAGGCCCCACTGGAAGCGGGAAACGAGCCGGTCCTCAAGTTGGTTGATTTCGAAAGCTGGGCAATCGCTCGCCAGAACGATCTGTTTTCGTAAGTCTGCCAGACTATTAAATGTATGAAAGAATTCCTGCTGAAGGCCTTCCTTGCGACCGAGAAACTGGACATCGTCGATCAAAAGCAGGTCCGCCTCGCGGTATTTCTTACGAAACGATACCAGCGAATTCCTCTGGATAGCGTCAATGTAATCATTTGCGAACTGTTCAGCAGTGACGAAAATGATTTTTGATTTCGGACGCCGCCGGAGGGATTCCCAGCCGATACCATGGAGCAGGTGCGTCTTGCCGAGGCCGCAGGCCGAATGGAAAAACAAAGGCTGGTAGGTTTTTCCAGGACTCTCCGCAACCGCCTGCGCCGCAGCCCACGCAAGCTCGCTGTTATCACCGGGCACAAAATTATCGAAGCGAAAAATCTCAACAAGACCGGCAAGACGGCCGCGCTCAAGCAACTTCTCTTCTGAGACCTTTTCTACAAGAACACGCGGCTTTAATTTGGTCGGTTTGTCCTTCTTGGACCGTTTCGACCGCTTATCGGAGTTGGACCCCTTTGACTTTGTCTTCGAAGCAACGTCGAAGGAAATACCGTCGCAAACGCTGATATATTTCTGGAATGTCGATATTAAAGATTCTTTAAAATTTTCTTCCACCCAAATAGAATACATCGAACCAGGCGCTCGGAGTGTGACCTTGCCATTTTCGATTTTGGTAAGTTTGAAATCACTGAACCAAAGATCGAAAGTAGAATCTCCCAGTTCAGAGCGGAGATCGACAGAAACAGAGTTCCAGAGCGTCTTGAGTTGAGATTTTTTAAGCGGTATGCTGCAATCGAGCGGTTGAGTATTGTGCATTCTCGAGTGGTTTGTGTCGGTTTCGGGGAAAGGGTGGGAACTTGGTTTCCATTGCCATTCGATTAAGAGGATGAAAATTTACAAAACGTTAACTATCAACGATTTATAAACTAACAAGAAATCGTTCGCTCTTAGAGCCCTAATGGATCTACAGCTTTAACTCTTTCTTCTCTGGACAACTGGCCACGTTTTTAATGTTAGTGTTAGGATTGCTCCAACTCACCCAAAACTAGGTCATTTGCCCTGCTCGAAGCGGGTCCGTCCAGAGTTACATTTCCGACGAAGAAGGACAACCTGAAAGTGCCTAATCTATTATCTTTTTTACGTGCCGAGATTGGTTTTTCTAAAATCAACTGTTGTGTATTCCAATGACTGAAATTTTTAGAAAAGCATTCAATCATTTAAAATATTTTAGAACTCTAAACCACCCTTTTCGGGAAGAGCAAACCGCAGCCTATTGTAAGGAAAGTCGTGATGGGCCACATCCACGCAGATGACAGTGTCGACTTGATCGTTTTGCTCTCACCGTCTACAAGCTGATAGGTTGGCAGTTGTGATAGGGATTCCGCAAGATCATTGGTCATGCACAAAACCCAGATGTCAGTTCGAACAAAAAGGACGAGTATAAAAGAGATGACAGCCCCTATGGCTAGACCAAGCATACTTCCCCTTCCCCTACCCCACAATGCCATGAAGAACATTCCTAACAGAGGGCCGACGGTGTAGGCAGTCATTCCAAAAGCGAGCGGCAGTATATTCACATCAGTTTTTTCCTTTACCGCCAACAAAGCAAAGGTAAACCCGGTCAAAAAGATACCCCATACCAGAACCAGAATTCTCGACCACCAAACGAGGCGCTTGTGATCCTCATCGGAATATTCTTGGTCCGTCTTTGCGAATAAGGAAAGCGTTGTCTGACTCAGTGCTGCCAGAATGGAATCGAGGCTGGATATAGCAGCAGCGAAAATACCCGCGAGAATCAGACCGCGTAGACCCATAGGTAACTCGGTCACGATCCAAACCGGGAAGGCCATGTCTGAAAGCCTAGGCTGACCTTCCTCCCATTTCATCGCGTCCATGATGAGAGGATCAGTCGGCGGGTTCAGTCGATAGAAGACAAAAAGCGCAGCCCCCACCATCAGCATTAGCACTGTCACGGCCTGACCAACCGAACTCCAGATAATCGCTTTCTTAGCATCGGACGCACTTTTACAGCAGAACATCCGCTGCGCATTAAGCTGATCGACGCCAAAGGCATTCAGATTCAAGAAAGGTACTGCAATGATCGCCACCCAGAAGGTGAATTGCAGATCCTTATCCAAGCTGAAGTTCACGACCCGCATTTTGTCGATCATCGTTCCATCGAAGAGCTCAACGTGGCGCGCCATGCCAAATAACGTCGCCCATCCGTTATCAAAGCCATTTACCATCCAGAGCAGAGCAATCGATCCTCCAGCGACAAAAAGCCCAAATTGCATCACGTCGGTCCAGATTACGGTCCGCATGCCTCCCATCAGAGTCCAACCAATGGCAAACAGGCCGATAATAACAATGCACCATTCCAACGGCAGCGGTGTCACTATCTTAAGCGGCAAAGCAGCGACTAAGACTCTGACGCTCTGAGCGAGAATACTTCCAACCGTAAACAAAATTGTCGCCAGTTTCTTAACTCCGGATCCAAGTTTGTTACCCATATAGTCGTATGGACTGTAGATATCTTTTTCGTAGAATACTCTGACAAAGAACATTCCCACAAACACCCGAGCAACGATAGAGCCAAGAGCCCATTGCAGATAGGTGAAATCCCCCTTCAGTGCCATTACCGTTCCGGGCACGCCGATAAATGTCACACCGCTAATCTCAGTCGCGATAATGGAACCGGTGACCGCCGTCCACGGCAGCGATCGACCTCCTAAAAAGAAGTCTTTGATATTCGCCTGCTTTCCCCGCATGAGGTGACCTACCCACGTCGTCAGCAGCAGATAACCAAAGACCACCGCCCAATCGACAGGAGTGAAGAATTCATTAAGGCCAGACATGATCAAGCGAGACAGGGGAATCCAAGTCTGTATCAGTTAGACGAATACCAAAAGAAAAAATTCTTTGGATAGCGATTAGGCACCCAGTCACCTAGGCGCTCAGCCGAAAGAAGGCCCGACGTTCCGCCCCCTCCATTCTCTTAATATCTTAATCGCGCGACAACTAGAGGCGCTTCCGTCTCCGTTTGATGTGAAGCTGTGCGATTTGCTTCTGAATGAGAATATTGGCTGCCTGAATATCTTCAGGCAGCACCTTCTCGCTCATTGCTTTCTGGGCGCTCTCAAGTGCTTTCTCGACCGCATCCTCATCAATCTCATGTTCACCCATCGCCATATCAGTGAGAACTGAAACGCGATCATGAGAGATTTCAACAATCCCCGTGCCGATTGCGAGGGAGTGCTCTTCGCCATCTTTGAGATAGCGAAGTTCTCCCGGTGCGAGCGTAGTCACAAGTGGTGCGTGGGCAGTGAGAATTCCCAATTCACCCTGAATGCCCGGAACGACAACGCTATCGATCTCGTTAGAAAACGCTTTTTTCTCGGGAGTAACGATGTCCAGCTGCATGGGAAATGTAATCGGTGTGTCTCAGGTAGGCAGGGGTCTTATTTTTCAACAGAATCGATGCCGCCCTTCATGTAGAAGTTGTTCTCAGGAACTTCATCGTGCTGGCCGTCTAGGATCTCTTTGAAACCTTTAACGGTGTCGACAACAGGAACATAGACACCATCAATACCGGTGAAAACTTTTCCGACAAAGAAAGGCTGGGAAAGAAACTTTTGAATCTTACGGGCACGGAACACTGTCAGCTTATCTTCAGGGCTGAGCTCGTCCATACCAAGAATCGCAATGATATCTTGCAGATCTTTGTAGCGCTGAAGGACGTTCTGCACACCACGAGCTACTTCGTAGTGCTCTTCACCAACGACGTCAGGAGCAAGCGCGTTGGAGTTGGAAGCGAGAGGATCAACCGCTGGGTAAATGCCAAGCTCAGCGAGGGAACGCTCAAGCACAACCGTTGAGTCAAGGTGAGCGAACGTGTTAGCGGGGGCTGGGTCAGTCAAGTCATCTGCAGGAACGTAAACAGCCTGGAAGGACGTAATCGAACCCTTGTTGGTGGAAGTAATTCGCTCTTGGAGTTGAGCCATCTCGGAAGCCAGCGTCGGCTGATAACCCACCGCAGATGGGGTTCGACCCAAAAGAGCAGACACCTCGGAACCAGCCTGAGAAAAACGGAATACGTTGTCGACGAATAGAAGCACGTCCTGGTTCTTCTCGTCTCGAAAATACTCAGCCATGGCCAGCGCTGAGAGGGCAACGCGAAGACGGGCACCAGGAGGCTCGTTCATCTGTCCATAAACCAGTGCCACTTTCGACTTGGAAAGATCTTCTTGGTCGATAACACCAGCCTCGGACATTTCCCAGTATAGATCGTTGCCCTCACGTGTTCGCTCACCGACCCCAGCGAAGAGAGAGTAACCCCCGTGCTCTTTCGCGATGTTATTGATCAGTTCCATGATAACCACGGTCTTTCCAACACCGGCACCACCGAAGGCTCCAACTTTACCTCCCTTGGTGAATGGACAAATCAGGTCGATCACCTTGATACCCGTCTCGAGGATCTCGGTCGACCCAGCTTGGTCTATCAGGGCCGGGGCCGGACGGTGAATCGGATATCTCTTGGTCGCGTTAACCGGACCGCGCTCGTCAACAGCGTCACCGGTCACGTTAAAAATACGACCAAGAACACTTTCACCTACTGGCACAGAAATTGGAGCACCAGTGTCGGTAATAGCCAGACCACGCTTGAGACCCTCAGAAGAGGACATAGCCACGGCACGAACCCATCCATCACCAAGATGTTGTTGAACCTCGAGAACCAGCTTGATGCTTTCACCACTCACATCAAACTCCACCTCAAGGGCGTTGTAGATAGCTGGCAGCTTGTCAGCACCGGAAAAATCGGCGTCGATCACCGGGCCGATTACTTGGACGATATTTCCTACGTTACTCATCAGATTATTGCTCCTACACGTTAAGTGTCTTTGCGTTTTCTATTCGATTAAATTGGGTTGGTGGCAGAGTCCTGCTATTCAAGCGCACGCATCGCCGTGGTGATTTCTAGTAACTCTGCCGTAATGGCTGCCTGACGCTGTTTGTTGTAATCCAGCGTAAGATCTTTGATCATATCGTTGGCGTTATCGGTCGCCGCCTTCATCGCTACCATCCGGGCGCTATGCTCAGAAGCACGCGATTCGAGGATCATCTGGTAAAGCTGATAGTTGACATACTGAGGAACCGCTGTCTCCAGCACAGCAGCCGGGGAAGGTTCAAAAATGTAGCCTCCATACTCGATCTGAGAGTCTTCCGGAAGATCACCTGCCTCGGGCCCTTGTCCAGCACCCATGCCAACGAAGTCTTTATCACGCCCCAAATCAATCGGACTGATCGGCAGCAGCGTCTCAATCATCGAATGCTGCGTCATGGTATTAACGAAGTTCGTGAAAGCTACTCTCACCCGAGCATAATCTCCACTGAGGAACTTCTCTGTGGCAAACTCGGAAATCTGCTTGGACGCGAGGAAAGAAACCGGATCCTCGATCTTAAAATCAGCCAGAAGCTCCTTCTTGGAGCGAGCTAAAAACTGAGCACCTTTGCGGCCGATAGTAACATAATCCGTATTATCACTCGCGGCGTCGATCAATGCGCGGAAAAGATTTGTATTCAGGCCGCCACAGAGACCCTTATCGGTTGAAACAAGAATAACCAACTCCTTTTCACCTTCGTTCTCTTTGAGTAGCGGATGATCTTCTTCGTTAGTCTGCTCTTTCAAGTTCACGAGAACATCATTGAGCAAATCCGCATAAGGACGGCCAGACAAGGCCTGGTCCTGAGCCTTCTTCATCTTCGAAGCTGCGACTAGCTGCATGGCCTTAGTGATCTGGGCCGTGTTTTTAACCGACTTAATGCGTCGGCGAATGTCGCGAAGATTTGCCATGACTCAGTATGAATCCCTACTCAAATACCAATCGAAAATTACCCTTTGTAGGAAGACTTGAAGTCAGCAACAGCCTGACCCAATTCTTCGTTAATTTCGTCACTAAGGACCTTTTCATCGCGAATCTTTGCGAGGAGGGAATCCTTGCGGCTCTCGAGGAACTCGGAAAACTTCTCTTGGCAGTCCTTAATCTTCTCCACCTCGATGTCATCAAGGTGCCCGTTCTGCATCGCCCAGAGAGTGCAGACTTGGAGTTCAACCGGAATCGGAGCATATTGATTCTGCTTGAACAACTCGACGATACGCTGACCTCGCTCAATCTGGGCCTTGGTGTTATCGTCCAGATCAGAACCGAACTGGGCGAAGGCTTGCAGTTCGCGAAATTGAGCTAGGTCTAGCTTAGTCGTTCCAGCCACTTTCTTCACCGCCTTGGTCTGCGCGGCAGACCCCACGCGGGACACGGAGAGACCCACCGAAATCGCAGGCCGAATACCCTGATAGAAAAGGTCGGTCTCGAGGAATATCTGACCATCCGTAATGGAAATCACGTTCGTTGGAATGTAGGCCGAGACATCACCGGCCTGAGTCTCGATGATCGGTAGTGCGGTTAACGATCCACCACCATTTTTCTCGCTGAGACGCGCTGAACGCTCAAGAAGGCGAGAGTGCAGGTAAAAAACGTCACCAGGATAAGCCTCACGACCTGAGGGACGGCGAAGCACGAGTGACACTTGGCGGTATGCCACCGCCTGCTTTGATAGATCGTCAAACACGACCAGAGCATCCATCCCATTATCCATGAACCACTCGCCTATGGCAGCACCGGAATAAGCGGAGAGGTATTGGTTTGTCGCAGAGTCAGAAGCAGAAGCGGCAACCACCGTTGTGTATTCCATCGCGCCTTCCGCTTCGAGGGTCGTAATCGTTCGAGCGATGTTGGCCTGTTTCTGACCGATCGCGACATAGATGCAAAAGAGAGGCTTGTGATCCTTTAACTTACCTTCCTCGGCTGCCTTGTTCTGGCGAGCCTGAGAAATGATCGTATCAATCGCCACTGTTGTTTTGCCGGTTGAACGGTCGCCAATAATGAGTTCGCGCTGGCCTCGGCCAATCGGAATCATCGCATCGATCGCAGCGATTCCCGTCTGAACCGGGACATTCACTGACTGGCGGGGAATAATGCCGGGAGCAATCTTCTCGACCGGATATGACTCGTCAGACTGGATATCGCCTTTTCCGTCTAGCGGTTGGCCGAGGGCGTTCACGACACGGCCGAGAAGGCCCTTGCCCACAGGGACAGAGAGGAGCCGGCCAGTAGACTTGACCTCGTCACCCTCCTTCACGCTGAGACTCTCACCGAGAAGCACACATCCTACCTCGGTTTCTTCCAGGTTCAGCGCCAGACCGTAGACCCCACCGGGAAACTCGATCATCTCGTTAAGCATGACGTCGCTTAGGCCTTCCACCTTGGCCACCCCGTCACCAATTTCGCGGACGATACCCACGTTCGACTTCGACACCGAAGTTTTAAGGGCGGCAATTTCTGATTCCAGTTCTTGGAGAATGTTACTCATGACGTTTGGTCAGGTTTGTCGCGACGATGATCGCTGCGATAAATTGTTTCAGTAGTTTCGTTTAAAATTTCTCAGAGAGACGCTCGATGCGATTCTTCACACTTCCGTCCCATACGTCGCTTCCGACGCGAATTTTCATCCCACCGATTAACTCGGCATTCAGGTTGAATTCAGCAGCGATCTGGTCGCCATATTTTTTCTTCAAGTCAGTTAAAACAGCATTCTTTGTCGCTGAATCGAGCTCAATCGCGCTCTCGATCACGGCACGGTTACTACTCTCATTCAGCCTCACCAACCGCCAGTAGGCACTGATGACCTGCAGGTAGCCCCGTGGCTTTCCAGCGATAAGCTTTTTGACCACTTTCTCCACGACTTCAAGGTCAAGCTTGCCGTCAACGCACGAGACTGAGAACAGCTTCTTCGCTACACGTGTTGCTTCCTTGCCTGATTTCATAGAGAGCTTTTAAAATTCTTTCGTTATTAGAGAGCAACCTGCCCGGCGGTTTCATCGTTGATTCGCTTCTGGTCAGAATCATCGAGCACTTTGCCAGTCACCTTGGAGGTAGCATCGATAAGAAGGCGACCGAAATCACTTTTGAGTTCATTCATTGCTTTCTCGTGCTCGAGCTTGGAAGCCTCATGAGCCTTCTCGATGATATTTTGAGCCTCCTTGACTGCCTCTTGAGTTTTTTGGTTGCGAACCGATTCAGCACTTTCGCGGGCTTCAGCGATCAGTCGCTCAGCGTCGCCGTTAGCCTCGTCCAGCATACCCTGCACTTTCTCCTCAGCTTTTTCTAACTCGGATTCAATCTTCTTAAGATTTTCCTCACCGTCCGTAATGCGCTGGCGGCGCGCCTCCAGCATGGCGAGAATAGGCCCAAACGCATACTTCGATAGGATGAAGTAAACGATCAGGACGATGACCACCTGGGAGATGAATTTCGGCCAGGCCAAGCCAAATGTTTCAGGAATTCCCTCCATAACGTTGAGTCGTTGCGTTTTGCGAGTGTGTTAAGTTGTTGTCAGAAGAAAGTCGGATACGGTCCGCGACATCTTCTGCCGCGAACCGTTCCAAAACTAATCAAGGCTTAGCCCTGAAGCGCCATAATGAAAGCGTAAATCGCAATAGCCTCAGCGAGGGCCATTCCGATAATACCAATGGTAAGAATGTTACCGAAGGCGCTTGGGTTACGTCCCACAGCTTGGGCAGCTGCCATACCAATAAGGCCAAGGCCAATTCCGGCACCAGCACCGGCAACGCCGAGTGCGAAGTTACCGTTGAACGCTCCACTGGAAGCGGCAGGCGCAGCTGCTGCGAGGGTAGTTAGGATATCAATCATATTGATTACTTTCTTTTACTGTTTCTCTACTATCGTCCACACTTTTCTACGCATGGTCCCGATAGCAAAATTCGATTAATGGTGTTCCTCATCGCCGTGCGTAGTTGAGAGTTTAATGTAAACACCGCAGAGCAGCGTGAACACCGTCGCCTGGAGAGCACCCACTAGGATTTCCAAAAAGTAAAAGGGAAGTGGAAGCGCCACGGAGAGGATCCATGCCACAAAACCGGAAGCTCCGAGAACTTCGCCGAGACCACCCATCGTCACCAAAAGCGTCTCGCCTGCGAATATATTTCCCAGCAATCGCAATGAGAGCGACATGGGACGGAATATAATGGATACAATTTCGATCACACCGACGAAAATGAAGATCGGCATCAAGGCGTATTTGAGAAATCCTTGAAGGCCTCCCTTGGGACCAAATATATGAACGATCGTTCCCCAGAGCCCTAACTCGGAAACCGAAAGCCACGCCCAGATCACCATAAAAACGACGGCAAGCGCCAGCGTCATATTCAGGTCCGCGGTTGCCGGACGAAGAATCGGATCACTCACCTCTTTGAGGCTGAGAAAGGCAAGTTTTTCTTCACCAAAACCAATCGTGCCAACACCGGGAATCAAGCCAAACCAGTTAGCCGTGATAATGAAAATGAAAACTGTCGCAAGCAAAGGAAAAGCTCTCGGAGCGACATGCTTGCCAACGATACCTTCGACCTGACCGTAAAGAAACTCGATAACAAACTCGACGAAGTTCTGTTTCGGCCCGGGAATGAGTTCCATGCGCTTGGTCGCCATGCGGACAAAAAACACGACCATGGATGTCACAATCACCGCGACAAAAATAGAGTTAGTCAGCCATCCTAAACCCGGAATTTCGGGAGCCGCGATTCCCCCCGCTGCGAGCAGCGGATTCAGTGAATCGAGCGATATGATTGGCAGGCTGTGTCCCATTAGATGGAATGAGAGCCCCGCCGGAAAAAACTAGGAAGCAGGAATGGCGAAACCCTCTCGTTGGGCGCACCCTAAGCAATCGAATTGAGGTGGCAAGACGAATTTGTGAAAAACTTCAAAAGCTTCCGCAAGGCATGAACTGAAGAGGGCAAAAACGGATCTAAAACCCCTTCAGAAAGGGGCTCAAGGAATCGAGTAGATCCCTCCCCTGATTTATGATCGAGCCGGGATCGAGAGAGTCCACGGAAGGATCGAGAAACTTCTGTGCCTCGTTCAGCAAACCCTCCGGTAATTGCTTTAAAATCGCTTCTCCCGCTGCCGAAATGAGACGACCGCTGAGATCTTCTTTCGGCTCCGACAAAGTGCCAGTCAGCGTCATCGGAGCCCAGAGAAATCCGTCGCGTTTTTCTACAAAGACAACCTGACTCGCCCCAGGAATCCAACGGAGCGTGCCCGGCGTCACACCGACCTGCAAGATCCCCGCAATTTGCTCCCCTTGAAGGTCGATATCACCCTCCACTCTTACCAAGCCGTCAGCCTGCAAGACTAGGTTTCGTAGGCCAACGATCTCGCCATCGCTTGTGAAATCAGTTTTTGCCTGACTCAGGTTCAGATATTCAAACTGATCGTTCCGAGTATATTTCGCTATCACCGTCAGAACCGGGATATTTTGGACCACCGCATCTGTGACATTAATCGTTCCTTCGTAAATAAAGTCACCGGGACGGCCCGTGATCCTCACCGGCCCTTCAATAATCCCATCGATACGATCTTTCCATTCTGCTTCGAGCAACTCGTCGACATCAATCGATGAAATTTCCAGATCGAAGTCGAAATTTCCCTCCTCGGCAAAACTGATCTCACCCGATCCATCGACATACCCTTCATCGTAAATCCCGAGCGCACACCGATTGATGTATAATTCAGTTGCTTGCCATCGCATCGAGAGATCTTTGATGCGAACCTCCGGTTGGTCGGGCAGGCGCAGTTTCCCCCCGGTGCCCGTCACCTCCCACACACCCGTCTCCAAATCGGGCTTAAACTTGCCACGGACACCACTCAATTCAAAAGGCCGTGTATTGCTGGCCTTGTCCTCGACAATCACCGCTGCGGTCGCCACACGGATTTCCTCAAGATCGACACGATTTGGTACGAACTGCTGAAGAAAGCCTGGTAATCGAGGGCCGGAAACGGTGACCTCCGTGTCACCCCCGCCAGATGGGCGATTTTTCTTTTTATCAGAGAAGACAAGATTCAACCGGTTCACTGTCATTGCAGGAATGATGACGGCCTGCTCCTGAATTCCTCCGAAGTTAGCGCGAACGCCGTCAAGGCCCAGCATCGAGAATGCCGCATCCTCGTATCCGTTCGCCTCGAACTTGTCAGCGTAAACCTCCGAGCCTTGCCAAGTCATCTCCGGCATATCAATCTCTGACTTTAAGGCCACTCCTGCCTTCTGCACCAGTAGGTCGCGAAACTCATCACCTTTGAGCCAGCCCTCAACAGCCGACTTTACCGCCACCAGTGCCACCACCATGACGACGAGTAGAGTGGCGCAAATAGAGACTACCGCGATGACCGGATTGACCCGGCGTGACTTGGAAGAATTACCTTTGCGTTTTTTCGGCATCGTCTTAACAAACGCCACAATCCTAACTTGGGTAAAGGAATAAAATCATCGGTTTTCAATCCATCTCAGTTTCGAGGCCGCAATCACACAGCTTCACACGACTCAGTAAAGATGGCAGCTCCCCCAAATCAGCTATCTTCTATGATTGCACGCCCACCGGAAGCCCCCTAAAACTGTTTGCGTGCTAGAGCTACAAAATATCCAATTCACAGTCCAGAAGGGTCAGGAGGAACTTCGTCTCCTCAAAGACGTCGACCTCAAAGTTCCTACCGGACACTTTATGGCCATCGTCGGCCCCTCCGGTTGTGGCAAGTCGACGCTTTTGAAATTAATCGCCGGGATCAATCAAGAAACAGATGGTAATATTTTTTGGAACGGGAGAAACCTTTCCGAAGAAGGCGATCTTGAACATTCCGAGATCGGATACGTGCCTCAATTTTCGATCGCTTACGAAGAGCTCACGGTTGAAGAAAATATCGAGAGCACTATTCGTCTCCGAGCTAAAACAAAAGGGCGCAATGCCTTTAACGATCTTGTTGATCGTGTTCTTGCCGCGACTGGGCTGGAACCCATTCGGGACCGTCAAGTTAGAGTGCTTTCAGGCGGACAAAAAAGGCGACTTTCTCTCGCCCTCGAGCTGGTAACTGAACCCGTTCTCCTGCTTTGTGATGAAGTCACTTCGGGTCTCGATCCTAAGAGCGAACAAGAAATCGTGAAGTTGATGCATCAGCTTAGCCGCAACGAGCACCGCATCGTCGTTAATGTTACTCACTCCCTTGCCAATCTAGACCTCTATGACTCAGTCCTCGTTCTCGACGCAGGATATGTTGTTTATCACGGACCACCCCGCGCCATTGAGCACTACTTTTCGGTCGAGAAAGCTGAAGACGTTTACCCGCAACTCGCCAAGAGAGAATCCGATGCCTGGTCCAGTAGCTGGGGCAAACACCGTGACGCCTACTACGCAGATTTCACCGCTTCCAACACCCTGCCTGAGGGTTCAGTTTCAGCGGAAACACCCGCAGCTGTGAGCCAGTTCTTTGCCCTCTTAATGCGAAGGTGGAAGATCTTCTTCCGAGACTGGGGAGGCTTGTTACTCCAGTTTGCCATCCTTATCGGCTTCCCAGTTTTGGTGGCCGTGTTTGAACTGGATGGAGTCGAACAGACGGTCAGACTTTCGGATGCTTATCCCGATTCCCCTGCCGCATTTGAAGCCGATGTGAAAGATCGCACCTTCAACCTAAACCTCGGCGGTCTTGTCTCCGGGCTCGTTATGTTTCAGGTCATTCTCCTCACACTAATGGGTTCAAATAATGCCGCCAGAGAGATTGCCGCGGAACGTCAAATTTTCGAAAAAGAGAAGCTCGGGGGTGTTAGACCGGGGGTCTATGTGGCGAGCAAGGTCGCTTTCCTGTCCGTGCTTGTGGTCATCCAATCGCTCTGGATGTCGATCTTTGTCCATAGTATTTGCCAAATTCCAAGCGAATCTATGGTTGCCCACACATTGCTCCTTTTGCTGGTAAACGGAGCTATGACTTTCATCTGTTTGGGTATTTCTTCCATGTCCAAAACAGCCGATCAAGCGTCGTTACTCAGTATCTATCTGGTCGGATTCCAACTTCCCCTTTCTGGGGCTGTATTGGCTCTGCCTGAATGGGCTGGCTGGATGACACGTCCATTCATCTCGGCCTACTGGAGTTGGTCCGGGGTCATGGACGGAATGCAGAGCAACTACCTTCGCTACATCAAGGAGGTGACTGAAACTTGGCTTGGACCGATGTGGCTCTCCTTCGCGGTTCTGGTCACGCATGTCGCCATCGGATTGTTTATCGCCTATATCGGAGTAAAACGTCCCCGCTGGCACGGGTGATCTCGAGGCGCTCTATCATGACTGCCAACGAAGAACTGATCGAATTCTTACGAGGATACGTCACTCCCAACAAGCAGGAGAAAATTGCCGCCGTCCTTGAGGATCGCACCAGACATCTCACCCTTGTTCTCGAAGATCTTTATCAGCCTCACAATGCGAGCGCCTGCCTGCGGAGTTGTGACTGTCTCGGCGTTCAGGACATTCATGTCGTGGAGCACCGTAACGAGTATAGGCCCAACAACGAAATTTCCATGGGCAGCGCCAAGTGGCTCACAATGCATCACTACCACCAAACTGCGTCTTGCATTGACTCCATCAAAAAGCGTGGTTATCGACTCGTCGCCACCACTCCTAATATCGACGGTTATGATTTGCTGAACCTTCCACTCGACCAACCCGTTGCCATTATGTTTGGCACCGAAGAACAAGGCCTTTCTGAAGAGGCTCTTGAGGCAGCCGATGCCACGCTTCGACTTCCCATGTACGGCTTTACTCAAAGTTACAACATCTCCATCGCTGTCGCCCTGACATTATCACGATTGGTCGAACGTCTTCGAAACTCTGACCTGCTATGGAAACTTGATGAAGCTGACAAAAAGGAAATGACGCTGGCCTTTTACCGACGCATCGTGAAACGTCACGATCTGCTAGAGGAGAACTTCTGGGCGAATCGTCTGGACTAACCCACTGTTCTATCTCGCGCTCCGCTTTCCGCCATGCCTGATTCCACAAAACAGGGCCCCAACCAGACCTCTCTTTTCGACGATTCCCCTTCATCCAAATCGAGGGGCCCCGGCCTTACCCGCGTGTTTCCCGGGTGGAATGAATCTGTCATTCAAAACACCGTCGTTCACCTCACCCGCGACTGGGACCCGTCCTCGCCTCTCGACCTCTCTGACGTCCTGTTGGTCGTCCCGACTCGCAACGCAGGTCGCCGTCTTCGGGAAACGCTGGCCATACGCGCAGCAGAGCATGATACCATCGTTTTCCCTCCCCTCGTCACCACCCCAGACTTTCTCATTTCGCCCGACCGGCTGCTGTCCGGCGCGCTTTCCAACCGCGTCGCCTCTTCACAAGAAACCCATTGGATCTGGGCTGCGCTTCTCCTTAAACTCCCACTCAGAGAGTTCCGCCGCAATTTCCCCGTCGACCCGGTAGAACGCTCCCTTCGCTGGGCCTGCGAAACCTCGGACGACCTGCTTCAGGTAAGGCGCCTACTCGTCGAGTCCGGACACGACTTTGCCAGTGCTGCCGAAACCCTCGCTGCAGAGGAAATGGAACCCGCGCGGTGGAAAGAACTCGCCCGACTCGAAGCCCGCGCGGTCGGTGAAGCCGAGAAGTGCGGTCTCAACGACGAAGCTATTGTCCAACTTTCTCTTCCAGACCAAAGTCACCCGCCTGCGGAAGTCACCCGCCTTATTGTCTGCGGCGTGGCCGACCTGCGCCCGCTCGCCACTCGCGTGCTAAAGACGTGGTCGTCACATCTGCCGGTCGAGCTTCTCGTTCACGCCCCACCATCGGAGTCCGGCCGGTTTGATGAGTTTGGCCGCCCAGTTCCCGCCGAATGGATGGAAAGCGCTATTCCCATTCCCGACCCTGATACGACCATTCACCGCGCAAACAACCCGAAGGAACAAGCGGACCTTGCCTTCAACCTGCTGCGCGAACTGGAGTCCGTTCCCGCCACAGCAGCCATTGGTATCCCGGACGCCACGATCACCACCCCGATTCAGGAGGCGCTGGCCCACGAGGGGCTCAAAGGTTACGACCCGGCCGGCCGGATCCTCGCCGGCGAAGGCCTCTATTACCTCCTCAAACAGTTGGCTGAGGTGATCAGCACCAGCAGCTTCTCCGCCTTCAGGCTACTGCTTAATGTGCCCGGCTTTGCCAACGCGATTCTGAGCGACCTTCCCGCCGCCGAGGACCGCTCCCTGACAATAAACCGGCTTATCGACAAAGTGGACGAGCTCATTGTTTACGCACTCCCTTCCCGCCTCGAAGATGCCCGAGAAGCCGCCCGTCGGACCGGTTTCTCCAGCGACCCTCTGCTGGCCGAGGCCATCGATCGGATGGTCCAATGGCGAAAACGCTTTCGCAAGGAACCGTTCGAAGACACACTCAACGAGCTACTCTCCAGCATCTACCGCGAGCACCGTTTTTCCCGTCACGACATGACCCAGGCTGTTCTCGCCGAAGTGGCCGAGGGAATCCTGACACTCACCGAAGAGCTTCAGCAGGTTGCTCCCGCTTTCCGCCGCCCCCCCGGGCCGGAAGATCAGTTCGAAATGCTCATCACTTCCCTCGCTTCACGTAGGGTCTATCCTGATCGCGAACCAGATGAAGTCGACCTCCAGGGTTGGCTCGAATTGCTCTGGGAAGATGCTCCTCGTCTCGTTGTCACCGGCATGAACGACCACGTCGTGCCCGAAGCGATTGTCGGGCATGCCATTCTCCCCGATACGGCCCGGCGAGCCCTCGGTGTCCAGAACAATGACGATCGCTTTGCCCGCGACGCCTACTTTCTTGCCAGCCTGATCGAGTCACGATCTGCACCCAGCCGACGGATCGATCTCATCTTCGGGCGTGAGAATGCTTCCGGTGATCCGCTTCGGCCTTCCCGCTTGCTCTTTCAGTGCCCCTCAAAAGAGCTGCCGGCCCGTACCCTGCATCTCTTCCGCGATCTCGCGTTAGAGACCCCCCCCTCTGCCAGATCTGTCGCTTTTCCGTTGAAACCGCGCCGTTTAGACAAGAATAACAAAGTTTTCCAACGCACCAGCCCAACCGCTCTGAAGCAATACCTCGCCTGCCCGTTTAGATTCTACCTCAAAAGAGGCCTGAGCATGTCGAAAGTGGAGATCGACAAACGCGAGATGGACGCTGCTAACTTCGGAAACCTCGTCCATCGCTCACTCGAAAACTTCGCGCTTGATGAAGAAGCACCCCACTTCACCGAGCGCTCCGAGATTGTTTCCTATCTCCACGGCGAATTGGAACGCCAGTTGTTTCGCCGGTTCGGCAGCGAACGCTCGACGCCCATTGTGATCCAGCATGAAAGCGCCCGAAAACGACTTAGCTGGTGGGCTGCGATCGAGGCTGAACAACGCAAAGCCGGATGGGAAATCGTCAGCCCCGAAGAGAAATTCGGCAATGACCAATGGCCCTTCCAGATCAGCGGCCTCACCGTGGCCGGGTGCATCGACCGAATCGAGCGACATCCAGAACACGGCATCCGAGTTGTGGACTTCAAGACCTTCTCTCCGGGCAGTGGTAGTCATCGCAATACCGTCGATTCTTACCACCTCATCCCGCTCAAACGAACCGAAGACGAGAACAGCTATCCCGACTGGATGCTAGTCGAAAGTGGAGACGGTAAGCTGCTTCGCTGGACCGATCTACAGCTTCCTCTATATGTCTTGGCGATGAAGGAGCGGGACCCAAAGGCGACAATCACCGCTGCCTACGCCACCCTCGGCAAGAGTGAGGCCGAGGTCGCTATCGACCAATGGACTGATCTCGATGAAGCACTGCTCGACTCCGCCTTGGCCTGCGCTGAAGGTGCCATTCAGGCGATCCGAGATGAACACTTTTGGCCCCCCAGCGAAGACGCTCCGCCGTGGGACGATTTCAAGGACCTCCTCCAGCCCGCCGCAGAAGACGCCGTCGACCCTACAGGATTAACCCAATAACCCAAGAGGGTTGAATCGCGCCGCCCCGATGCCTGAACTTCAAAACATCCCCAATGAAATGATCCTCGCCTCGGCGGGTTCCGGGAAAACGTATCAGCTGACTAATCGCTACATCGCTCTGATGGCGATTCAGCTAAAGAGCGGCGAAGAAGTTCACCCAGAACGAATCATTGCGGTCACCTTCACCCGCAAGGCGGCAGGTGAATTCTTCGACGCGATTCTGGTCAAGCTGGCAAAGGCCGCGAGCGATCCGAAATTTGCCAGCGACCTCGCCGGTGACGGCAACGATCCCCTCAATGCAGCCCTCGCCAGCCTTGATCCTGAGGATTACGGCGAATTGCTCCGCATATTCATCCAGAGGATGCCGCGCCTCTTTCTCGGCACACTCGACAGCTTTTTTTCTAACATTCTCCGAAGCTTCCCCGCTGAGTTTGGTCTCACCGCCGACTTCGAGGTCATGGATGACTATCGTGCCGCTAATGCCATCGACCGCGTTTACGAGGTTGTTTTCAGCAGACGCCTCGGCTCAGCCGAGGCCAATGACAAACACCAAGCCGAATTCCTCGAAGCCTTCCGGCTAGCCACGTTCGGGCGCGAAGAATCCAACGTGATCCGTTCTCTCGACACTTTCGTTCAGGATCTGCACAACCTTTACCTCAAAGCGCCTGATCCCCGCCACTGGGGCGACCCGAGCGTGATTTGGAATCGGGACAATAATCGATGGCTGGTCGAGGGAATCGATCCCAAGCATGAATTCAAGCGCCTCTACGAGGCCTTTGAAAAGAATCCCGATGCGGTCAATTTCACCTACTGGGATGAGTTTCGGGCAGAGCTCGAAGAGCATCGCCCCGGGGCCCCTTTCGGCAAGCGCACCAAATACATGATCCCCCGCTTCCTCAAAGCTTGGAGGGATCTCGAAAACGGCAGCGCCTCGATCAAGTTTGACCGTATGTTTCAGGACTTCGACGCTCTTACCTGTGAAGCGACCCGCCGCATTACCCAGTGGTTCATCGGCGGCGATCTCAGGGCCAAGCTGCAACGCACCCGCGGTATTTGGGAATTACTCCACCTCTACGAGTCCACCTACGCCGAACGCGTTCGACGACAGGGGCAACTCACTTTTCAGGACATCCAGCTACTCCTCTCCGGCCATGAATACGACGAGAACCAACCCGCGCCGCTCCTGACGCAGGCACCCAATGAACCTGGGCGTCTGCGTATCGACTACCGCCTCGACGCCCGCTACGACCACTGGTTGCTCGACGAGTTCCAAGACACCAACTTTATGCAGTGGAAGGTGATTTCCAACCTGATTGATGAAATCGTACAAGACACCACCGGCACCCGCTCCCTCTTTCAGGTCGGTGATATCAAACAGGCCATCTATGCCTGGCGAGGCGGCGACACTCGGCTCTTCACTGATATCATTGAGAAATACAATGCTCACGAAGAGCGCATTCGGGAACGCAATCTTTCGGACAGCTACCGATCCGTTCCCGATATCATTGAACCGGTAAACCAAGTCTTCGGTGATCGCGGCGCTCTGGAAGCACTGAAACTTCCAGAGGACACCGTCGAACGCTGGAGTTCCCGCTGGATCGACCACTCCGCCGCCGGTGGTAACAAAGATAAACCCGGCTACACCACCTTTCTGAATCCGGTGAAAAAAGAAGGGCAGAGACCCTCCTCGGAGGACAGCTATGAACTGGTCCGTGGTATCCTCGAAGAAGTCTCTCCCTCCTCTCGCGGTCTGAGCTGCGCCGTCCTTGTGCGCAGCAATCGGGTTGGAAACGAAATTGTAGACTACCTGCGAGCTCACAAGATTGCCGCATCGAGCGAATCTGACCAGTGCATTGCCACCGACAACCCAGTCAATTTGGCTTTGCTTAGTCTATTCCAGCTCGCCGCTCACCCGGGAGACACCTTCGCCTGGGAGCATCTTTGCATGACACCATTCGCCGCCCTCATCGAGCGCGGGGAACTCAATTCCGATGACCTCGCCCGCACGACGGCTCAGGATATCTTCGAGAAGAGCTTCGAAGAAGTCACCCGTCAGTTCGTCGATGAAATCGCGGCCGGCATGGACGGCCCTTTTGACGACTTCACGCAGGGACGCATCGAAGCGTTCACCCTCGCCGCCCGGCTCTTTGACGAAACCGGCAGCCGCGACATCAGCGACTTTTTATCCTACGTCTCCCGCCACACTGCCCGCGATGCTGCCGATGCCAACGCCATCCAGGTGATGACCTACCACAAGTCGAAAGGACTCACTTTTGACATGGTGATTCTGCCGGACCTCAAGAGTAACAGCCTCACCAGTGTGAGACTGGATATCGACGCCAAAACCAACAACAACCGCGAGACCGAATGGGTCCTCGACATGCCGTCCAAAGACATCGTCGCCTCTGATCCGGTCCTAAGCGGCTACCTCTTTGGAAAGGAAGCTGAGGCGTCCTATGAGGCGCTCTGCATGTATTACGTGGCGATGACCAGAGCACGGTTCGCCAACTACCTGATCGCCCCCTTTCAGGGCCCGAACTCGACTTCCATGAACTTTGTCCGGTTGCTTGAGGACACCCTCACGACAGATACCACAGAGATCACTTTTTCAGACACCTTGGCCAAGCTGGTTTATGAGAGCGCGACCGAACACACCTCCCGTCGATGGTTCGAGAGCAAAGAACCGCAGGAAAGCAACGAAACTCCTGAGACGCCCGCCGAGGAAGCACCTTCTGTCGCGCCAAACCCGCGCCTCCGACCACGACGCCGCACCCCCAGCGGATCTGAAAAAGGTATTATAGGCGCGTCCCAGATTTTTACCCGCCGCGGCGGTGAAGCCCGACAGTTTGGCACGCTCGTTCACAACCTCTTTGAGGAAATAGAGTGGAGCGATAACGACGCTCTTCCAAAGCTCAAGGCGCATTGCGAACAACTGACTGGTTTCGATGAATCCGTTATAGAGGAAGCCCTCAAGCAAGTTGAATCCAGCCTGAGCAATGACACCACACACGAGGCTCTGGCCCGCCCAGATGGGAACGCCGAAGTGTGGCGAGAGAAGAGTTTTGAGATCCTTCTCAACGATGACTGGCTCTCCGGCACCTTTGATCGTGTTGTCGTAGAATCCGACGACACGGGCTTTCCTGTTAAAGCCACCATAACTGATTTTAAAACTGACCGCGTCAGCACGCGAGCGGAAATCGAGAGAGCCGGAAAAACCTACGAGCCTCAACTCCGACTCTACCGTGAGGTGCTCTCAAAAATGATTCGATTACCGGAGGACGCTATCCACACCCAACTACTCTTTACGAGACCGGGTGTTTTATTTTCGCCCACACCAAAGCCAAGTTAGTCAGCAAGTTTCGGTAGTACCTCTTCTCGGCTGGCCACAGCTCACCCAAGATTCGGGTAACTAGGACGACTACAGCCTATGACCAAAACGTAGGCCATTTTCGAACGCCTGTGTAGCCCATTGGTCGCAGCAGTCTTAACGAAAAAAAGGGCCTACCGGAAACCGGTAGGCCCTCATGGTTCAGCAGAATATGCTGAAAGCTCCTAGCTTAAAAAGGATTGATTAAAACTCACCCCGAATCGTAAGCGCAGCGTTAACCGGAGCTCCAACGGAGATCTGATGGGTGCTGTGTGAGTGAGGGTAGTAATCGGTGTCGAACAGGTTTTCTACATTCAGCTGAAGACGATAGCTGTCGGAAAGCTTGTAGAACACTGCAGCATCGACCCGAGTGTAGCTCGGCAGGATCGCATTGTTGCCATTATCAGCAAAGCTCTGATCCTGATAAACCAGACCAAGGCCTACGCCAAGTCGATCGTTGACTGCATACTGATTCCAGATTGAAAACATATGCTCTGGAAGTTCGCGAGGACGAAGTCCCTCAACACCAGTGTCGCTCACCTGAGCACTATCGAGGTAGGTGTAACCGGCTGAAACGAACCAACGATCCGTGAGGAAACCAGTTAACTCAGCTTCGAAACCAGTCGTTTCGGTGTCGATCACGTCCAGCGTGGCAGGATCATTGTCAGCCGCCTGAGGAGAACTACCCTCCATTTCGAACAATGCAGCTCTCAAGCTGAAATCGTTCGCAATGTCCCAATTCACTCCTACCTCAAGGTTAGAGAATGTGTCGGGATCAAGTTGGTCTTCGATATTGGCAAACTGCTCACCAGTGCGGGGCATAAAGGTCTCACTATAACTACCGTAAACTGAGAGGTTTTCCGAAGGCTTACCAATCAATCCAAGACGAGGAGAAACTTCTTGGTCACGACGAGAGTCCGATGTGCCTGCATCAGCATCATTAACCTTGATATCGAAGCTATCAAAACGGGCACCGAGAACAAGATCAAGGTAATCACCAACCGCGACTTGGTCTTGAACGAAGAATGAATAGGTATCGACGGTGACCCGAGTGTCATCAGCAATATCTGCGGTGAAATTGTTACTGGTGATGTTGCCCGAGGCGTTGACCCCGGATCCCCCAACCAGAGCGAAGTTACTGGCATCGAATGTCTCTTTGTCAGTACCTGTCGTGTCCCAAGAAGTGTTGAAACGATTCTGGTCAGAAGATTGATTCACATACTCCGCTCCGATAAGAACAGTGTGACCAAGATTTCCTGTCTCGAACTCGCCCACCAAATCACCGGAGATAACGAAGTTCTGACGAGCGGTCTTATCAACGTATCCATCAATAGTTACGACATCAGTGCCCTCGTTGTAAGCAGCAGCATAGAAGTTCTGGTAGGTTTTGTCGTAGTCACCGTAGGAAGTGCTCACCCGAGCACTCCACTGGTCGGAGAGATCGTGGCTCAGCGTCGCGCGAATCGTTTGACCCTCAAACTCTGAGTAGTTCTGGTCAGGGTCACCAAAAACGGTCCCAGCGAGTGCTGTCACAGGAAGACCATTGGTTCCGGTAGGGATACCGCGGTCGATGAACTCATAGAAGTCGTTATACTCGTATGACACGTCAAGACGAGTGTCTGGGCCCAGAATGAACGCCATCGTAGGATTAACTCCATAACGCTCACCGTCATAAAAGTCGCGGTGACCCTCGAGATGCTCCCAGAAACCGTTGAAGCGAAACGCTCCCGTAGCGTCCGAAATGATTTGCTTACCACCCTTACCTCCGGTGATGTAGCTATCTGATCCGAAAGAGATGTTTGAATCGATCTGGAAGAGCGAACCGCCAAACGTATCGAGTGAAACATCAAAGCCGTTGAAGTCGTAGCCGACCTCAGGTCTCTTTGATACTCGATTCAAGATGCCGCCTGTACCTCCGCGTCCGAATGTCAAAGCGCTTGGACCACGCAGGATCTCGACCCGCTCGACATTGTAAAGGGAACGATAATATTGAACATCATCGCGAACTCCATCGAGGTAGAAGTCAGCAGTTGAACGCTGTCCACGGAAGATAATCGCATCGCGATGGCCTTCACCCTGAGAGTTTGCAACGCCGGGTGTGTAATCGACAATCTGGCCGAGGCGAGATATGCCTTGATCCTCCATTCGCTCTTCGGAGAAAGAGGTTACACTCTGAGGGACGTCAATAAGAGGTGTCGGAGTTTTCAAGGCGGTCACTTCATCGGCAAGGATGAGAGGACTAATTTCCACGGCAGAATCCAGAGATACTGGCGCCGGTGCTGGCTGTGCCGGCGCTGCGGCCGGGGCGGATCGCTCACCGGTTACGATAGTGTTGTCTAGTTCTTCCTGCGATTGGCCGACGACAGGAATCGTCAAGCCAACAACGAGAAGGAGCTTAGTCAAGCTACCTAACTGGCGATTGGTCAAGTGATTATCAATTCTTAACATTTTCATAAGAGGACCCTCTTTAATCCCCCACTGCACCACTGTCAAAAGAAATTGAGACTCAGTCTCGATTTGCCCCTCATGGGCGACAATCAATCGCTAAACGACGCCAAGTTCCTGATTTTCAAGGCAAAACAAGACAACAACTAGGCCAGAAAGCCGCCTGGAAAGGAGCAGATGGAGCCCTTTTAGGCAGCTTCCCGAGCATTAGCCGTGGCAAAAACAGGCAACGAGAACCCGATGTCCTCTGCTCACCCTCTGATGCATGCTGGGGCAGCTTGATTGGATGAAACGAAAGTCACAATCGATCCAGCAGCTTATCGTGGATGCCGTCAAAACCGCCATTACTGAAAACGATGACGACATCACCATCGAGCGCTTCCTGTTCCATGCGTTTGACAATGGAATCAGCCCCTGACTCATAGAACGCGACAGTCCCGGCTCTACGAATGTCTTCCATGACTTTGTCGGGATCCAAGCGTTCTTCCTCGGAGAGCATGTCTGCCCTCGCGACCTCAGCAACGCAAACAGCATCAGCCAGACTCAACGCCTCGGGGAGAGATTTCTGAAATACCTTACGTCGAGTCGTGTTTGAGCGAGGTTCAAAAATGGCCCAGAGACGGGAACCAACATACTTTTTCCTCAATCCGATGATTGCTTGACGAATTGCTGTCGGATGGTGCCCGAAATCATCCACCACAGTAATGTTGCGATCAGTAACACCCCGGACCTCTTGTCGACGCTTGACCCCGAGAAACGATGACAAGCCCTCACGAATTTCTTCAGGTTTAAGGCCGCCAAACCTCGCCGCCGTGATTGCCATCGAAGCATTTCTGACGTTAAATTCGCCGTTCATAGGAATGGTATAGCCTTCACCATCAATTGAGAACGACGTATCTTCGGTTCCATATTCCACTCCGGTGATACGGGCATCGCAGCTCTCGGCGAAACCAACCGTGCGTCCTGGGGCATGACCCTCCTTTGCATAGACGTCTAAGCAGTGCTCATCGTCCCCGTTCAGGAGAAGCAGCCCGTGATCTGGAATCAAGCGCATCATATGCCCGAAGCTGCGCTTGACCGCGTTGAGATCGTCAAAGATGTCAGCATGATCGAATTCCACGTTGTTCACAATCGCTACCTCAGGAAGATAATGAATGAACTTGGAACGCTTGTCGAAAAAGGCAGAGTCATACTCATCGCCCTCTAAGACGACGAAATCGGAATCGGTAAAACGGGCCCCCTGCTTCAAGTTGCCTGGAAGTCCCCCGATCACAAAATTCGGGTTTCGACCGGAAGACTCAAAAAGCCAAGTCAGAATCGAAGAAGTAGTCGTTTTACCATGAGTGCCTGAAACCACGAAATTCCGCTTTCCTCTCAAGACCAATTCTCTCAGCAGTTCCGGCAATGAAACGTAGTGCATCTTTTTGTTGAGGATTTCCTCAACCTCAGGATTTCCGCGGCTCTGGGCATTCCCAATGACAAACAAGTCGACATCCTCGGGAAGGTTCTCCGACTTGTAACCCGTCAGGATCTCAATGCCTTGCCGCTCCAAAAAAGACTTCATCGGGTCGTAGACATGCGCATCCGATCCTGTCACTCGGTATCCTGCCTCACGAAAAGCGGCCGCCACAGACCCCATCGCCGTTCCGCAAATCCCCATGAAGTAAAGGTGCTTCTTCGTTCCGCTTTTTTCGCTCATTCAAATAAGTCGTTTCACCGAATCCTCTTGGCCTTAGGCGGCATTCCGTAGATGGCATCGGGTTTTACGCCCTTTTTAAGCGGGTCGCAATGCCTTTCCTGCCATCCGGGCGACCGGTTACGTCCAATCTTACGGGACGTTAACGGGTTTTTGCACACGTTAACAGGCAATTGACCGCGAATAGGGTAAGGGCCAGAATGTTCAATGAGGACAATCATAAAGCGCGGAAGCCACAAGGGAAAGGGGCTAGGGCTTGCTTGGATCGCTATCGCCATTTGGGTTTTAATGATAGCTGGAACTTGGTTTGCCTATCGTGATTCCAGCGGTAGCGAGGGCGGTTTAATCAACTTTATCGGGCGATTTCACCCTCTTTTCGTGCACATGCCGATAGGCTTCATTTTCCTTGCCTTAATTATTGAAATCGCATCGTTCCTCAAAAAGTTCGCTCATTTGCAGACATTCCAGACCTTTGTCCTCTGGCTTTGCCTGCTCTCAGGAATTGTTGCCACCTTGTTTGGCTACTTTCTCATGGCTGCTGAAGATTTTGCCGGTCACGCCATGGACATGCATCTCTACTTCGGCCTTTCCGTGGTGGTCTGTTCGCTTTTCGCACTCATTAGCTCCCATAGGCGAAATCTCCTATTCCAACGCATATGGGTGGGAGCCTCGATGTTCACCTGCTCCGCCGCTGGCCATTTCGGAGGCGCCATGGTTCACACGCCAGAGTACCTGACAGAGCATGCTCCCTCCGCCCTCGTTCCTTTTCTCGAGATCGGACTGAATTCAGAGACTTCCGAAGAGACGGGCCCGTCGGCCGAAGTTCCCGTCGGAGAACAATTAGTTTACCAGAATTTTATAGCTCCGATGATGGCCGGCAAGTGTAACGAATGCCACAACGCCAACAAAACAAAGGGGAAACTTCGAACCGACACTCACGAATTCCTCCTCGCGGGAGCCACAGGAAGCGATTTTACCACCGTTGATCCGAGCAATTCTGACGAGTCAGAGCTGGTCTTCCGATCTGAACTCCCTCGGGACGATGACGAGGCAATGCCGCCGGACGATGATCCCCTCACCGCCGAAGAACTTCAGATCCTCCGCGCATGGATCGACGCAGGTGCGACGCAGGAGTTAACCGTTGCCGAGCTGGGAGAAGCTCCGTCGATTGAGAAATCTGCCTACACGCTGGTTTCACTTTACACTCACTCCGATCTGGAAGCTACGGACGGAACCGATACCGTTGTTTCTCTTTCCGTATGGGAGACTCTCGAACCTGAAGAGCAGACCCGGCGTCTTAACGACGTAAAGGCAGCTGCTGCAGCGCATCACTTTTCCGTTATGCCGGTCTCCGCCGAAGATGATCGTCTTCGCATCAACGTGATCAATGCATCAAAGGAATTTGGGGATGAGCAGCTCTCCATTCTGGAGCCTGTTGCTGAGCGTATTGTCTGGCTCGATCTCGGGCGGAGTCAGATCAGCGATATAGGTATGGAAGCAATCGGAGGTATGATCAATCTCGAGCGCCTTCACCTCGAGAACACGGCCGTGACCGATGATGGTGTCGCCAGTCTTACGGGCCTTCCCAAACTTGAGTATCTCAATCTCTACAGCACCAAAGTAGGTAACGGTGTCTTCGACACATTTGCGACATTGCCAAGTCTTCGCAAAGTTTATGTTTGGCAGACCGAGGTCGAAGCTAGTGTCGCGCGTTCATTCGAACGGAGTGTGAACCTCGAAGTGAACACTGGCATCGAACTGGCTGCAGAAACACCTGCAGAAACACCTGCAGAAACACCTGCAGAAACACCTGCAGAAACACC